>Ga0209573_1000670_pt1 | contig 66166 bp, 47 predicted proteins | sample TNRBio252014_DNA_FD_185870 | JGI IMG/M metagenome (GOLD analysis project Ga0209573, IMG submission 185870) | Wastewater treatment Type I Accumulibacter community from EBPR Bioreactor in Madison, WI, USA - TNR Reactor_6/25/2014_ DNA (SPAdes)... | ecosystem: Engineered > Bioreactor > EBPR >...
TGTCATCAAGTGGCTTGCCCGACCGCATTTTTTCTATGTTTTCAGCCGGATGAAAATCATCGCCATCAAAAAACGGCAGTCCGCTGCGTTCACTCAGCAATTTTCCAATGGTCGTTTTGCCGGAACCGGAAACGCCCATGACGAAAATGATCTTAGGCTGTTGAGTAGTAGAATTAAACATCATATTCCATTGTTGGCAGTGAGGATGACGGGATAACCATCCGTCACAATGAGGGTGTGTTCGTGTTGGGCTACAAAACTGCCGTCTTTTGCTTTCATCGTCCAACCGTCCCGTGTCGGATACACATACCGGGCTTTGGTTGAAATGAAGGTTTCCAATGCTACAACGGTGTTTTTTCGGAAACGCTGCCGGTTAAAGCGATCCGGGTAATTGGCCAATTCATACGAAGGTTCGTCGTGCAATTTCAAGCCAATGCCATGCCCAACCAAATTTTTAATGGTCGTGAAACCCCGCTTTCTGGCTTCCGATTCAATGAAGGCGCCAACTTCCGAAACCCGGATACCGCCCCGGATTTTACCGATGGTCAGGTAGAGTATCTGCCGCGATGCTTCCACTAAGGGCGTCAGGCGTTGTTTGTCCTGACCAAGGATGAACGAACCGCCGTTATCGCCATAATACCCATTCAATTCGGCGGAAACGTCAATGTTGACCAAATCGCCTTCTTTCAGGATGGTTTTATCGGTAGGAATGCCATGAGCCGCTTCGTCGTTGACGCTGATACAGGTCCAGCCCGGAAAACCGTATTCTTTTTTCGGTGCCGGATTGGCCCCCTGAGCGCGCAGGAGGTCGTAACCAAATTCGTCTAATTCCCTGGTCGTCATCCCCGGCCGGGCATATTCCCGCATTTTTTTTAGTGCTGCTCCGACCGCTTCGGAGGCCTTCGTCATCCCCTCCAGGTCTTGCTTCGATTGTATGGACATGCCTTGTTGTTTTGTATGGAAGGCAAACTTAAAATTAAATCAAAGAATTTTTTACTCCGCTATAATTATCTTTCCGACAGCCGATTTTTTCCGGGCATCTGAAATTTTGAAAAAGTAAAGACCGCCAGCTAACCCTTGCCGCTGAAACAAAAACTCCTGCCCTTCAAAACTTTCCATCCTCACCTTCCGCCCGGCAGCATCGAACAACTCAAAGTGCTTTTCGCCCGGAAAGACCGGGAAAATATTTACCGCTACAACTTAGACCCGACTTAATGGAAGTAATTACTTTAAAACATAAGTCAACGTGACCAACCCACTGTCGTAGGTTTTAGTGTCCGCAAGTTGTAGCGGTACACGGTTTGGAAGGTTTCCAAAAAGCAGCTTCCCGCTACCCAGCAAAATCGGAAATCCTGATCTGTGAAACACCAGTCGTACTCGCCGTTTGGGCCTTCGATATAGCCATCGGGGCTGACGGCTAAGTTCAAAATGATTTTGCGCATAGATGAAGATTAATATGGAAGGTTCATCCGACAAATATAATTCTTAAAAGTCTCAAAGAATTGTGTATGTTGGAGGAAAATTTCGCTAACCCATTATGATTACCAGAATTTATGAAGATTACCGCCGGCTATCTACCAATACTGCCCGGGAAATCCTGCGGATAGTCCTTGAAAAACCGACTGCCGTTCTTTGTCTGGCAACCGGCGAAACCCCTTTAGGCGCTTATGCAGAGTTTGTCCGGCAGGCAAAAATGCAAAGGATTGATTTTTCCGGAATCCGGTTTGTTGGCTTAGATGAGTGGGTGGGTATTCCACCTTCCAATCCTGGCAGTTGCCATTATTTTTTGCACCGGCATTTGTTTAAACCGCTCCAGATTGAGCCTCGGCAGATTCATTTGTTCGATGGGATGGCATCGGATTTACAGGAAGTTTGCACCCGAATGGATGAACATATAGCTGAATTGGGCGGCATAGATTTTTTAGTGGCCGGCATTGGCATAAATGGGCATATTGGCCTCAACGAACCGGGCGTTTCTTTCGACTTGCAGGCTCACGTGGTTGATCTGGAACCGGTGACAAAACAAACTGCACAGAAATATTTCCAGGGTGAAACACCCTTAAGTCAGGGAGTTACGTTGGGCATCCGACAAATTATGGAAGCCCGAACGGTCGTGCTGATGGCCAACGGCGCCCGAAAAACAGACATCATTCAGGCTGCAATTGAACAGCCTGTGTCTAATTCCGTTCCTGCAAGCGTGTTGCAGCAACATTCCAATAGTTTGTTTTTTTTAGATGCTGAAGCAGCAGCGCAATTGCAGGATTCGAGCCGTAAAGCTTGAAAAAAATATTTGAAATTCAGGAAAATAAAGGCTTCTGACAAGGCTTGCGAAGGTCGAAAAAGCGGAGTTTACTGGTGTAAATGAGCATTTTTCGACCGAGCGTAACGCAGTCAGAAGCCTTTATTTTCCTGAATCAAGCCAAAGATCAATGGGCTTGGCCACCCGGGGCCGAAAAGGCAATTCCACTTTAGTGCCTTTGCCTGCTGAGGCATAAGCCGCATAAATGATTTCAAGCACCGCCCGCCCGTCTTCTCCGGTGACTAATGGCGTGGTATCGTTCAACACACACTCTATGAAGTGCTTCAATTCGTGTGGGTAGCCCTGGTTGAACACCTCTTCAAATACAGGAAAACTCCAGCCACTCGTCGTGTCTGCTTTTTCCATCGCGTAGCCGTAGCCGTTTTTGCTATACGCTAAGGATGCATTGCCCATAAACAGGTCGGCATAAATTACGCCTTCTGTACCGTGGATTTCGCTGCGGTCATCCATCCCTCCGTGCTTGGCCCAACTATTTTCAACGATGCCGGTCACGCCGTTTTCAAATTCGAGGATCAGCACGGAATTGTCTTCCCCTTTTGTCCGGTTTTTGTGCAAAACGGTTGCCATACTGGCGTACACGCTTTTTACAGGATTGTTGTCTAACATCCAACGGAACCAGGCAATGCCGTGGCAACCCATGTCCATAAGTACGCCACCACCGGATTGGTGCACGTCGTAAAACCAGTCGCTGTGCGGCCCGGAGTGCTTTTCGGATTGCTTGAGCAGGTAAATTTCGCCCACCGCACCTTCTTTTACCAAGTGGCGGGCGCGTTCGTATTTTGGCGCAAAACAGAGTTCTTCAGCGTACATGAGTTTGACGCGGGCAACCTGGCAGGCCGCAATCATCTGGTCGGCTTCTTCTAAAGTAACCGACAAGGGCTTTTCAATAATGACATGTTTGCCGGCTTTGGCCGCTTTTATAGTGGCAGTTGCGTGCAAAAAATTGGGCAGGCAAATATCCACGACATCGCACCCAGACTGCTGAATGATGGCATCCATGTCGTCATACCACTGCGGGATGCCGTATTTTTTTGCAAAGGCTTCCGCTTTAGCCAGGTCACGGGTATATACCGCTACCACTTCGGCTTCGGGTACAAAACGGTGGTAACTTTCTAAATGGATGTCGCTGATGAATCCTGCGCCGAGGATGACTACTTTTACTTTTTGCACAACTTTCAGTTTATGAATGAGGAATAGTGATGACAGTTTTCGATTGTATAGCTATCAAGCTGTGTAATCGAAAACTCAGGCCCAGGCGGGATCTCCGCTATTGTAATCAACACAGCCTTCGTACTTTCCGGGTACAGGCACATAACGCAGCGCTTCCGTTGCGCCCGGCTCGGAAGTAAAATACCCCCAAAGGGCCAGTTGCTTGATCATGGAAAAATAGTGTTCCGGTTCGGTTTCCGATTTGTTTTTGCTGTAATTCGCCGCTTCCTTGTCTAATGCTGTGATTAAATCGGTTTTTTCGCCGGCGGTTAATTGCAAAAAAGAGCGCTGGTATTGTTGCAGACTTAAATCCTTCAATTTGGCAATGCCCGCCAGAAATATAGCCTGTTCTTCCGAATCGTAACAATCTGTGACGATGGTTTTCATAAAAGCGCCGATTTTAGCGGCTTTTGCACCTGGGGATTTTTCCGTTGCGGGCAGGATAGTTTCCCCAACTTCATCCAAAAAAGCCAGGTCGGCTTCACGGAACAACTCCGATTCGGTTTTTTCTGCCTTGCAACCGCTCAGAAAAACATGGCCGCCAATGATGACGCCACCTAACAATACAGCAGTAGCAGATAATGCGTCTCTTCTGTTCATTACAAATTGCCTTTTTGAGCCTCTTTGACGGCATAGTTTACTGCGCGCGCGGTCAGAGCCATGTACAAAATAGAAGGACTTTGATTTCCTGTACTGGTCATGCAGGCGCCGTCGGTGACAAATACATTCTTACAGTGGTGCAACTGGTTCCATTCGTTGAGCAAGGATGTTTTAGAGTCCTTACCCATTCGCGCACCGCCCATTTCGTGGATGTCCAAACCGGGCGGCTGTTGGTTGTCAATGCGATTCATAATGCTGCAGCCAGCTTTTTCGAGCATTTCGCAACTTTGGTTCAGGAAATCGGCCACCATTTTTTCATCGTTGTCGTCATAGCCCACCGACGTGACCAGCAACGGAATGCCCCATTGGTCTTTTTCATCTTTGCTCAGGCGCACGTGGTTGCTTTGCTTCATAATGGTTTCTCCCTGCATGTACATGTACACTTCCCACCTTCCGGGTTCGCTCATGGCTTCCTTAAAAGCGGCGCCAATCTGAGGGGCTTCTGGTTTGACGGCGCCACGGGAGCGGGAAGCGCCTGAAAAAGTGGTGAAGCCGCCCACGTAGTCGGTCTCCTGTTTGCCCAAATTACGGTAATTGGCGACGATACACTCGGTAGGATTGCGCACATAGTAATATTTGTCCTCATAGCCTTCGATGGAGGCGTTGACAAAACCGCGGTAGAGATGAAACCCGATATGAGTTCCCAGCAGGCCGCTGTCGTTGCCCAAGCCATTGGGAAAACGGTTGCTGATGGAATTCAATAAAATCAAGCTGCTGTTCAGCGCCGAGGCGTTTACAAAAATGATGCGGGCAAAATATTCCGTCACTTCTAGGGTATTGGTATCTATAATGCGTACGCCCGAAGCTTTTCCTTTTTGTTCATCATAAATAACCGAATGCACCACAGAAAACGGGCGGATGGTAAGGTTGCCTGTTTTGGCGGCCCAGGGCAGGGTAGTGGTGACCGAGCTGAAATAAGCGCCGTATGGACAACCCCTCATGCATAAATTTCTGGACTGGCAACGCCCGCGGCCCTGTTGTTGGTGAATGTCGTTGGGTTGCGATAAGTGTGCCCAGCGGCCTTGCACTAAGTATCGGTTTTTATAATGCTTGATGAAGCTTTGCTTGAGGTGGCGCTCTACGCAATTCAGTTCGAATGGCGGTAAAAATTCCCCATCGGGCATAGCTTCAACGCCATCTTTATTGCCACAGACCCCAATGAATTTCTCCACATGCGAATACCACGGCGCTACATCGGCATAGCGAATCGGCCAGTCTGCACCGTAGCCAAAGCGAGCCGGCGCTTCAAACTCGAAATTGCTCCAGCGCTGGCAGGCGCGCCCCCAGGTGAGGGACTTCCCGCCTACCTGGTAACCCCGAATCCAGTCAAATGGCTTTTCCTGAACATAAGGGTGGTCTTTATCCCGGATAAAAAAATGCGCCGTATCTTCTCCAAATCCGGCTGCTTTGCTGATGAGCGGGTTTTCTTTCAAAAAAGCGTTGGGCATGCGTCCACGATGTTCAAAATCCCAAGGCGCTTTGAGCATGGTAGGATAGTCTTTAACGTGTTCGATATTGCGGCCACGTTCCAGTACAAGGGTTTTCATCCCCTTTTCACACAACTCTTTGGCTGCCCAGCCCCCGGAAATCCCTGAACCGATGACGATGGCGTCGTAAGTGTGTTGTGCAGTGCCCCCGCTATTGATGTTGATGCTCGTCGTATCTGCTGCCATCGCTTTATTTTTCTTGTATTTCAACAAATTTAGAAAAATATCTACCTTAATGGTGAACTGTTTTTAATTTTGAATCTTAATGATAGTATTACTATCTATTATTCACAGCATCACTAAATATTGACCAAATCATGGCTGATTTCAGCAAAGTTTTCGAGAACAACGAGCAGTGGATTGCCAACAAACTTGCCGTTTCACCCACCTATTTTGAAGATTTATCAAAAGGACAACAACCCGAATATCTTTATATTGGATGTTCAGACAGCCGGGTAACGGCAGAAGAACTAATGGGGGCGCAGCCGGGCGAAGTCTTCATTCACCGCAATATTGCCAACATGGTCATCAGTATTGATCTGAACGCAATGTCCGTATTGAACTACGCAGTGAATCACCTGAAAGTGAAACGCATCATCGTTTGCGGACACTATGTCTGCGGAGGGGTCAAAGCAGCCATGCAATCAGCGGACCTCGGTATTCTTAATCCCTGGCTCAGAAACATCCGGGACGTTTATCGTTTGCACAAAAATGAATTGAATGCGATCGAGGACGAAAGCAAAAGATACGACCGCCTTGTGGAATTGAATGTACAGGAGCAATGCGTCAATCTCATCAAAACGGCTGCGGTACAACGAGCCTATCAGGAGCGAGGGTTGACCGTTCATGGCTGGGTATTTGATGTCCGAACGGGTAAATTGATTGATTTGAATATTGATTTTCCGGCCATTTTGAAGGGCATCATGGAAATCTACCGGATCAATTGATTGATCACCACTCGTGTTCGAGGCCGGATTCCAAGGCTTTAAAATACTGCTCCCGGTTGAAGCAATAAAGGTAAGGCGACTTATGGGCGCCTCCTATGCGTCGTTCCTCTAAGCGCATCAGAATCCCGTAGCCGAGTACCCGCTTCTGAAAATTCCGGCGATCGAGGGTTTTTCCCAGGATCGTTTCGTAGAGTTTTTGAAGTTCCGGCATGGTAAATTTTTCCGGCAGCAGGTTCAGTCCAACGGGATCGTAGCGGAGTTGCCTGCGTAATGTTTTCAGTGCCGCAGCCATGATGCTGTTGTGATCGAATAACATTGCAGGCGCCTCCCGAACATCCCACCAACGCCATTCTTCCGTGAGCGCGTCTAAACCCGGAGTGACCTGGGAAAATTCGACTAAAGCGTAATAGCCAACCGAAATAGTCCGGTCAAATAACACGTGAGAAGCCTCTAATTGGATGCCTTGTCTGGCCAATATGCCCTGAAAATCAGTATTGTCCATACGGCTGCTGTCTCCGAAGGTATGGAATTGCTTCAGAAAAATATTTTGCAAGCCCGTCCGTTCTTTGAGAACGCGGTGTGCTGCATCGTCTAAGGATTCGTCAGGAAAAAGGCGGCCGCCCGGCAAACTCCATTCCTGAATATTTCGAAGCCGCAACAACAATACCCGCAACTGATTTTCGTGGAACCCGAAAATTGCACAATCCACGGAAACGTGCGGCAAAACCCGCCCGAATCTTTGCTCATCTAAGTTTTTCGCTTGTACCTTGTGTTCCATGCTGCAAAAATGGGAACTTTTTTCCACTCATTCAAAACTGTTAAACAATAGAATACCCCGGCGTGAACCACAATAGTTGGGACAATGCTTTTGCTGAACCTGATTTTTTAAAGTGGCTGATGCAGCATAAACAGAAAAAATCAAAATTTTAAGGTTAGGTAGATCTTGCGTGCAAAGGAAAACGAATATATCTTTGTGTATACTTTACACATTGACACAACTTAAACTTTGCCTGCCATGAAAATTCGTTTGACTTCTATTGCTGTGCCGTTGGTTTTCCTGGCCGCAGCAGCTTCCATTCCATCATGGATTACACCGCCTGCTTACCGCGATTTGAATAAGAACGGCAAGCTGGATGTCTACGAAGACAAAATACAACCCATTGAAAAAAGGGTAGAAGATGTACTGGCTCAAATGACAATGGAAGAAAAAGCGGGAATGTTGTTCATCAATGGGACATACATCAACGAAGCCGGTTCACTGGCGCCGGCGGCCAGTTCGATGATGCGAATGCCGCCTGCAACCCAATGGATTGACGAAAAACGAATGACGCATTTTAATGTTTGGCAACTCCCATCAGTCCGGACTTTTGCCAAATGGCAAAACAATATCCAAAAATACGCTGAAGAAAAAACGCGGCTCGGCATTCCGATTACGATCGCTTCCGATCCCCGGCACTACTTCAGCAACAGTATTTTTTCCATGGCATCGGACGGGTTTTCACAGTGGCCGGAACAATTGGGTTTCGCAGCCATTGGCGACGAAAAACTGATGCAGGAACACGCCGATATTGCCCGACAGGAATACCGCGCAGTAGGCATACACGAAGCGCTGCATCCGATGGCCGACCTTGCCACCGAACCCCGTTGGGCAAGGGTGAGCGGCACGTTTGGAGAAGACGCCAAACTCTCCGCCCGCCTCACCCGTGCTTACGTCCTGGGCTACCAGGGTAAAAAACTCGGCCCGAGCAGTGTAGCCTGCATGACCAAACACTTTTCCGGCGGCGGCCCCCAAAAAGAAGGGCTTGATCCACACTTCGAATTCCACAAGGGGCAAATTTATCCCGGAAATAACTTCAACTACCACCTGATCCCCTTTGAAGCAGCTTTTAACGCGAACACGGCGGCCATTATGCCGTATTATGGTGTGCCAACGGGGCAGTCCAGCGAAGACGTCGCCTTTTCATTCAACAAAGAAATGATCACCGGTCTGTTGCGGGATAAATACAAGTACGATGGCGTTGTTTGCACCGATTGGGGCTTAATCACAGATGTCAAAATGGGCCCGATCACCTGGCCTGCGCGTGCCTGGGGCGTTGAAAATTTAAGCGAAGAAGCGCGCGTTTTGAAAGCCATTGAAGCCGGAGTAGATCAGTTTGGCGGCGAAAGCTGTGTGGAACACGTGCTGAGTTTAGTTAAAAAAGGCAAATTGTCTGAATCCCGTATTGATCAATCCGTACGCCGCTTGTTGCGCCAGAAGTTTCAGTTGGGACTGTTCGACAATCCTTACGTTGATTTGGCCGAAGCAGAAAAAGTGCTGAGCAATCCGCAGTTTAAAAAAGCCGGTGAACTGGCCCAGCGCCGTTCGTTTACCTTGCTGAAAAATGACGCGGGCACCTTGCCTTTAGCGGCGGGAAAGCATAAGATTTATGTCAAAAACATAGACGCCAAAGTGGCTGCTCAATACGGAATTGTTGTAGAAAAACCGGAAGAAGCCGATTTCGCCATTCTGCGGTTGAATGCGCCGTGGTACCCGGTGGAAACCAATAATCCATTTGCAAAAGGCTTTCACCACGGCGACCTCGATTTTAAAGGCAAAGAAAAAGAGGAAATCCTGCAATTGCTGAAAACTGTTCCAACGATTGTAGACATCTACCTCGACCGTCCGTCGGTTATTCCCGAAATCAGCAGGGCCGCGAAAGGACTATTCGCCAACTATGGCGCCAGCGACGCCGCTTTACTGGACATAGTTTTCGGCAAAGCCGAACCACAAGGTAAATTGCCTTTTGAGTTGCCGTCTTCTATGGAAGCAGTACGCAACCAGAAAGAAGATGTACCTTATGATTCAAAAGATCCATTGTACAAATTTGGTTTTGGACTGCGGTATTGAGTAGCTTATCTTTACCCCCTAAAACACTGAAACTTTGCACACCACTGTTTCGCCGGTGACGGCAGTCGTTATCCCATACAGGTTTCTACCCCCTCAAAATGGCGGGCATCAGGCCGGTTATGGCCTTTGTGAGGCTTTGGGACGCCAGGTGCCGACGATTTGTATTTCCAGTTTCGGGAACGTTCCTGGTGCCTACGCATTTAAACTCGAATTTGCTTTTCAGGAAGGAGTATTCAAATATTTCAGCCCTAAGGCAGCCTGGCGTTGTTTTCGTATACTGAAAGCTGCGCAGGTTCGGCATTGCATTACACAGCAACCTTTTATCGCGCCATTGCTCCTGCCACTCTTAGCTTTATCGGGCATTTCATTGCTGGTGTACGCGCACAATATCGAATACCGGCGCTTTCACAGCATGGGCAAATGGTGGTGGCGCATCGTTTGGGCGGTAGAGTGGATGGTTTATCGGCTTGCCCAACAAGTTCTGTTTATTTCTGCGGAAGAACGGGTGGCGGCTATTGCCGAATTTGGGCTTGACCCACAAAAATGTATAGACGTGCCTTATGGCGTAGAACGCAAAATTCAGCCATCAGAACAGGAACGACAGGCTGCCCGCCACGAGGTAGCTGTTAAACATGGGTTTAAAGAAACAGAACGCTGGCTCCTTTTTTTCGGCGCCCAAAACTACCAGCCCAACCTCGAAGCCGTCTTGTTCATCGCTCAGGACCTGGCGCCTTTGTTGAAATCACAAACTACGCTGGATTACCGCATTTTGATTTGTGGCGGCAGCCTGCCGGCGGAATATCACAAATTAGAGGCTTACGGCCAGTACAAGCTGGAATATTTGGGTTTTGTGGAAAACATTGACCAGTACGTGCTGGCAGCGGATTTTGTGCTCAATCCAATTCTGAAAGGAGCGGGCGTTAAAACAAAAGTATTGGAGGCAATCGCGCTGGGCAAAACGGTGGTTTCAACGGAAAGCGGGGCCTTTGGCATTCAAAAACAAGTTTGCGGCGAACAACTCGTGGTTGTGGCCGATCGCGATACAACCGCATTCGCCGATGCTGTTTTGCAATGCCTGGCGCTCGAAAATCAAACGACGCCAGTGGAATTTTATGACTATTATTACCGCGATAATGTTGTAAAAGACCTGTTACCCATATTGCAAAAAGCATGAACGGATCAGCGCATTCAGATTTGACCGGATTAGACGCTTACCTCAACGGGAAAAGCACTTATATAGAAGGTTTAACACCAGCTGCCGCCATTAGTTTGCCAGTAGCTACAACCCTTGCTGTATTAAAGCAAAAGTTAGGCGCCCAAGGGCTCGAAGCGGCGCTCAACCCTGCATTAACCCGCCCTTCCCCAATTAAGCACCTGAACGACGCAAACTGGATGCGTACAACGAATATGGTGGGGGTGAATGTTCGGACTATTGGACATTTCTGGAATTTGGTCAATTACTTGTTCACGGTTCCGGCCTGCCAGCAAGCGGTTCATTTGCTGCCCATTTGGGAGCCGGGAGTCGTCGCCAGCCTGTATGGCATGGCAAGCTGGCACATCAACCGGGAGTTCTTTAGCCCCGAACTCGCCAATGCGTTGCCCGAATTGAATACCGTTGAGAAACAACTGAAAGTTATCATAAACCTGTTGCATGACCTGGGTCGGGTCGTCGGCATGGACGTCATCCCGCATACGGATCGCTATTCGGAGATTGTACTTGCCAATCCCGGTTTTTTTGAGTGGATGGAACGCAAGGGGGCTTTGGTTACCAATCACAGTGCGCGCCTTCATGAACGGGTTGAAGAACTTATTTATCAATATCTGAAACAGATTGGACCGGCTCAGCCCTCAGTTGCATTTCCGGCTAATGCCCGCGAGTTGTTTCAGTTGTCCGAAACTGACCGCTGTTTGTTGCTTTTTGGAAATAAGTATGAGGATTTTGCCCGTAATGAACGCCGATCCGGGTTTATTCAACATTTGCACGAGCAGGGCCTGGAGCCGGTGCCTGCGACGATGGGGCCGCCTTACCGGGGCTTAGAGGTGGATATTGATGAAGCAGCAGCAAAAACAGTAGCCGAAGATGCCTGGTTGGATTACCGGATCATCAACCCCGGGCCGATGTCAAGGGTGTTTGGCCCTTTGGCGCGGTATAAATTTTACGAAAATAAAAACGACAACCGCGATTGGGAACTTGACTTTGAGCGCCCGAAAACTGAGGTTTGGGAATACGTGTGCAAGCAGTACGCCGCAGTGCAACGCGAATACCATTTTGACTTTATGCGCGGCGATATGTCGCATGTGCAAATGCGACCGGAAGGCGTGCCCGAAATCGCAGACGATTATTACGACATTCACCGCGCAGTAGTGCGCACAATCCGGCAGGAAAAGCCCTGGTTTGCTTATTTTGCAGAAACTTTCCTGGCGCCGCCCGGGTCTATGGCCTACGGCAACGAAGAAGACCACCTCGACCTGTCGGAAGCAGATGCGACGCTCGGCGATTTACAATCCATGGTACTGGGCGAACCGGTTTTTTTACAAAACTTTCGGCTCTATTTAGACTTACTGCACACCCGGGGCTTTACCCCCTGTTTCACGCTGATGACCGGCGATAAAGACGACCCGCGATTTGACAAATTTTATCAGACGGGGAATGAAGCGCGCTTTTTTATGGGGTTGTTCCTGACCGATATGCCGAGCTATATGGCACTCGGGTTTGAATGCCGGGATCCACATCCCGAACCGGCGCCTAACGAGCACTATACCAAACTTTACGTGTTTCGGATGGATGACGGGCCAAAGAGAACGCAGGGGCCTTATGTTTTTGGGAACAACCTCGCCCTCTTCCAACGCCTGAACCGCATCCGAAATGAAGCTGAACGCCTGCTACCCCAATTTTCCGGGGCTTTGCGCTGGCTGATCCCACCTGATGCGACGGCTGCCCGACAAGTCATGGCCTGGACGCACCAGGAAAACGGCATGTACCTTTTTGTTGTCAATTCTAATACACAAAAGGCGGCTCAAAAAGTCAAAATCCCTTATTCAACGGTAACTAATGCAACGTTTCGGGTCGTTTTTTCAGTGCTGGAAAACGAGCAGAGTTATCCAAAATCTTTGGCTTATCACGATGGATTGATTCAAATCGAACAATTGGCAGCCGGAGATGGGCTGATTATACAAATTGAGGACAATTAATGCGGGCAGACCACTGCTTTCCCCAGTCAAAATAAAAACCAAAGTCGTTTCCTGTTGTTACACTAAATATTTTTCAAGCCCCTGCTGATGCATAAAAAGTGCATCAAAAAAAGAAGGTAACATGCATAAACGACGTGCTATTGTTTGGTTCAGGCAAGATTTGAGATTACACGACAATGAAGCATTGACCGATGCGCTGGCGAATGCGGAAGAGGTGGCCATGGTGTACGTTTTCGACGAGCGTGTATTTTCGGGAACCACTCGTTTTGGTTTTGCAAAAACAGGAAAATACCGCGCCCAATTTATCATTGAAGCAGTACATGATTTGCGGAAATCCCTGCGCAAACTTGGCAGCGATTTAATTGTGCGCGTTGGCAGACCTGAAACCGTTATTTTTGAATTGGCCAAAGAACTGAAAACAAGTTGGGTGTTTTGCAACCGGGAACGAACCCGGGAAGAACTGAATGTGCAGGATGCGCTGGAGCAAAACCTTTGGTCTATTGGGCAGGAAGTGCGCTATTCAAGAGGCAAAATGTTGTTCTACACCGCTGATTTGCCTTTTCCGGTAACCCATACACCGGATACCTTTACCCAGTTCAGAAAAGAAGTGGAGCGCATCGTTCCGGTACGGGAACCTTTGCCGGCGCCACACAAACCTTTGAATAAATTAAGCATCTCTGTGACGACAGGCGACATTCCTTCCATTGCCGATTTTGGACACGAGGCAATCGAAGACGAACCGCACTCCGTACTTCAATTCAAAGGCGGCGAAACTGCGGCGCTTGAACGGCTCCAGTATTATTTCTGGGAAAGCCAACTCGTAAAAACCTACAAAGAGACACGCAACGAACTCATTGGCGGGGATTATTCTTCCAAGTTTTCCCCGTGGCTGTCACAAGGCTGTTTGTCTCCTAAAACCATTTATTTCGAACTTCGGAAGTTTGAGCTGGCTCATGGCGCTAATGAGTCTACCTACTGGATTTTCTTTGAATTGCTCTGGCGCGACTTCTTTCGTTTTATGGGTAAAAAGCATGGCAATAAAATTTTCCTGAAGGGCGGAATCTCCGGCGAAGCGTCCCCTCGGTGGCGCAACGACCATCGCCTGCTTCAAAAATGGATAGACGGCCTCACAGGTGTACCTTTTATTGACGCCAATATGCGGGAACTCAAGCTTACCGGATTCATGTCGAACCGGGGGCGGCAAAATGTAGCCAGCTTTTTGGTGAAAGACCTGTTTGTAAACTGGCAAATGGGTGCTGAATATTTTGAGTCTATGCTCATTGACTACGATTCATGCAGCAACTGGGGCAACTGGAATTACGTAGCGGGCGTAGGCAGCGACCCGCGCGAAAATCGCTACTTTAATATTTTAACCCAGGCGCGCCGCTACGATCCCAAAGGGGCTTACGTTAAACATTGGTTGCCTGAATTAGCTCATGTGCCGCTTGAAAAAATTCACCGCCCGGATACGCTTTCTTTTGCCGAACAGGATTTGCACCACGTTAAATTAGGCGCTGATTATCCCAAGACGATGGTGGAAATGGAAAAGTGGGAACATTAATAATGCTTGCCTGGCAGAACCAGGCAAGCATGAATAAGTATCTGTTCTCCTTCAAAATGTCAAAATTTATACACCGCAGCCACCAGCAAACTGGCGCTGGTATCCGATGCTTTATCCGGTGTGTTCAGGAAAATATCTTCTGAAGCTTTTTCAAACCGGAATTCCGGGATGACCGTCAGGCCTTCTAACTTGATATTGGCCGACAAAGTGGCTGCTATTACATTGCCACCCGCCGGTGCAGCACCGAAAACATTGAGTTGTTTGGCGTCGTCGAAATATTCCGTTCTGAGTGTCATCCAAAAGTGTTCGCTAAGGTCTGCATTGAGGTAAAGCGCCGCTCCGAACCACTGCGAGCCGTCGCCGAAATCACCTTCCGTTCCGGTTTTATACTGCACATTGGAGACAGTGCCGTTGACACCTAAGCTGAATTTGCCGCCCAAGGCAGCTAAAAGCACAAGATCTAACTGATTTACCAATACAGAATCGGTAGGTTTCCCCCCCTGATAATTCAGATAAGCCTTTAAGACATCGTCTTTGGTAGCAGTGCTGAGCTGGCCGATCACGTATTTGTTGTTCAGGGTAGTAGACTTCAAATCGGTCGGATTGGCGATGCCCAGCATAAGTCCGGTTTTGCCAAAAGTTTTTTCAGCCTTGATACCGGTATGAAAAAACGGGCCATAAGAAAACATATAGGACATGCTGTAATTCCGATTGGCGTAAGCATCTACCAACTCATAGCCTATATGGGTTGCCCAACTGCCTGCAGTGATTTTTAACCCATTTTTAAAGGCATAAGAAAGGTATAATTGCTTGATGATGAATCGAGTGTTGGCGTCGGCATAAGAAAAATCTTCAGCGCGTTTTCCAAACCCGACATCAGCCACCATGCCCACCTGTCCAACGGAGTGCTCGGCTTTCAACGAAATCATCCCCAACTCAAAAGAATTGTGCGAATTGGTAAAACTGGTTTTGTTGTTTGCGGCCATTTCTCCGAAATCGTAGCGGTAATAAGCGTCTGCAAAGCCTGAAAATATAAGGGCTGGCGCGGCAGTTGCCGCAGTAGTATCCGCTGCCGGTGCAGCTTCCTGAGCATAAGATGCAATAGACAGGCAAAAAAAGGTAAGGCCTGTTGCAAAGATTTTTTGTAACATTGTCAATCATTTTATGGAAGTGAAATGATGGGTACGGCCATCGGTTTGTACCAGAAACCGAATGAAGGCCGTACCTTTTTATGGCATAAGTTTATTCAGCATGAGCCGGAACTTCTGCGAGTTTGCCGTTTGATTGCGGCACCAAAAGCGTGCCCTGCACGTATTTTTCGTTGTGCTGGGAAGCGTCCAATCCGATCTCTTCATCTTCGGAGCTGACCCGCATTGGTTCAATCCAATTGATGATTTTAAAAATCAGAAATGATACAATTGTGCTGTAGCCGGCGGCAATGAGCAAGCCAGTCACCTGCTTGAGGAAAAAGGCATAGTTACCGTAGAAAAGCCCTTCAGCTCCTGCGCTGTTCACGGTGGTGGTTGCGAAAATTCCGGTGAACAACATGCCCGCCATGCCCCCAATACCGTGGCAGGGGAATACATCGAGCGTGTCGTCCAATTTTAACTTCGACTTATAATATACCGCGATGTTGGAAATGACTGCCGATGCAACGCCGATGAAAATACTGGCAGGTATGGATACGAAGCCCGCGCCCGGCGTGATGGCCACCAAACCAACTACTGCGCCAATGCAGAAGCCCAGCACAGAAGGTTTTTTGCCTTTCAATACATCAAAAAACATCCACGACAAACCGGCTGCAGCAGCTGCGGTATTGGTGGTTGCAAAAGCGGAGACGGCTAATCCATTTGCGCCCAAAGCAGAGCCTGCGTTAAAACCAAACCAGCCAAACCACAGTAACCCCGTTCCAATCAGCACATAAGGAATATTCGCCGGGGGGATTTCCTGGTTGTCTAAATGTACAATCCGCCGCTTCAGCGCCAATGCACCCATGAGCGCCGCGCATCCTGCTGAAATATGGACAACGGTTCCTCCTGCGAAATCGAGTACGCCCATTTTAAAGAGGAAACCTTCCGGATGCCAGGTCCAGTGTGCCAGTGGCGCATACACGAAAAGGCTGAATAAGACGATGAAAAGCGTGTAAGACCTGAAGCGAATGCGCTCTGCTACTGCGCCAACAACCAACCCTGGCGTAATAATGGCAAACATGAGCTGGAATAAGGCAAATAGTGCCAGCGGGATGGTCGGCGCCAGACTCCAGGGCGCTCCGGAGGTCACATCTTTAAAGAACAGGAAGGTCGCCGGATTGCCGATTACCCCGCCAATACTTTCTCCAAAAGCTAAGCTAAAGCCGACAACAATCCATAGTACACTAACCACGCCGGCAGCCACTACACTTTTAATCATTGTGGAAATCACGTTTTTCCGATGCACCATGCCGCCATAAAAAAAGGCAAGGCCGGGGGTCATCAAAAAAACAAGTGCCGTTGCTACAATGATCCAGGCAATGTCGGCAGCATTATACTTGCCATCATCGGCAAAACTTGGAAGGTTTGGAGCAAAGATCGCAATCACTGCTACAAGGGTCAGCAGTGAAAACGGAACAGCTTGTTTGAGTGTGATTTTTTTCATGATGTTATGTTTAGTTAAGAAATAGAAAATCCATTCCGGCTTGCAACAGCAAGCCCGGCACGCAGTAATTTTGCACGCAAAAATTCGGTAAATTTTAGTTCAGGGGAGCGCATCGCAGTCTTCAACCATTCCTTTGCAGGAATGGCTCAACTCACGCAAAATGATTGTTTGCAATCTATGGTTTATGATAACATTATTTGGTAGGACTATGTAAAATTAGGTCGTGATGATAAAGTTGGTATCATCGAAATGCCACTTTTTTTTATCGAAATGAGATAAGATGAATAATTCTGCAAATCATTTTAATCAAACAATTATCTGCGACCAGTGTGCAAGATTTACGAAATATGATTCGGAATTACAGGTCTCAATTTTCCCCTTTTTTTGAGGTTAAATCCGAAAAAATCCTGAACTAAGCAATTTCAATGATAAAAGCGGCCATAAAAAAATCCAGTCGGCAACTGGCGCCGGCTGGATTTTGGGTGCGAAAAATTTTACTTTTTTCGCAATTTACTACCCGTTCAAATACAAAAAAAAGACGAGTAAGATCAAAGCAATGGTCACCCCGATGATGACGTACATTGCTTTTTTTGCACTTTCATGCTGGCGCTTATCCGCAATCAGCTTTCTTTTCGATTTTGCCATAATCAGATCCTGTTTTTCGCTTGCTGTGAAAAATTTCCTATCCTACAAATAAAGGCACTAAGCGTATCTCTACCAAGCAGGCAGGCAAAAATATTATCAAAAAAATCAGTACTTGTCGGCGTTATTTGTAAAATTGACGTTCGTAGAATTCCACAACCCGCTCATCTGTCATAATATCCTGATAGCGAAGTGGGTGTCGCAGTACAATTCCCTCTAAAGTGCGACACCTGCTCAAGGCTACATACGTTTGGCCGTTTTCAAATGCCCCTTTGTCTAAGTCTACAATTAAACGATCAAAAGTTTTTCCCTGAGACTTGTGAATCGTAACCGCCCAGGCCAGTCGCAGGGGGAGTTGATTAAAAGTTCCTACAACCTCCGTTTCGATCCGGGTTTGATCTTCCGGATGTACTTTGTACTGCAATACTTCCCAATCCATCCTTTCGGTTTCAATGTAGCGCCGCTGTTCGCCTTCTTCTACCATAACAGTCACGGTTTCGGCCTCCATCTTGACAACTTTGCCAATGGTACCATTCACGAAACGACGCTGGAGGTCGTTTTTGGTAAACATCACCTGGGCATTGAGTTTTAAGTTAAGCGAGGCCTCGGCAGGGTAGAGATTTGGGTTAAAAGTGCCGGTAACCCGCGCCGTATAACTTGCAGCCGGAAGCGGGATGCGCGCCAATTCGGTCAGATTAATGGCATCTACCCGGGCATTGCGCGCTGAAAGGGTAATGTAATAATCTGACGAAGTGAAACCCGGAATGTAGCGTTTGTTCAGTTCTTCCAGGTCGTCTTCATCTACCCGGTTCAGGCGGATGGCGTCTAAGAGTTTCAAAAAGTACTTGTTTTCCTGCCGGTAAACTTTTTGCAACTCAAACATCTCCAGTTCAATCTCCGACCGGATGACTGTGGATGAAAAAAAATAAGGCGACTCATATCGGGTTTGCAGAAACATCATTTCGGTCTCGGAAGCAACCACTGGTGGCAACTGGAACAAATCGCCAAAAAAAACCACCTGCACGCCGCCGAATGGAAACGGACTTTCCCGGTTAACCCGAAGAAAATAGTCAATATTGTCTAACAGGTCGGCGCGCACCATTGAAATTTCATCAATCACCAGCACTTCAATGTTTTGATAGAGCTTGCGATTGAATCGCTTTTTTATATCCCGGCGGTCAAGTGGTTTGGCTGGAAATCCGAAAAAGGAATGAATCGTTTGCCCCTGAACATTGAGTGCGGCAACGCCGGTGGGCGCCAGCACGACCGTCTTTTTTCGGGTTGTGCTTCGGAATAATTGCAAGAGGGTAGACTTGCCCGTACCCGCCTTGCCGGTGATGAACAAATTCCGACCCTGCTTCTCGATCATGTCGAGGGCAAGGCGAAAATCGTCGTTCAATTCCAATGGCGTTTTATCAAGTCCCACAGATGGTTTTCTAACTAATTGATTGGTTTGGCAAGGTACACAAAGACAGGCAAATGGTCACTGAAACCTCCGATATAGTTATCGCCTGAAAACGTGCGGTGGGGATAGCCCCGGTACTGTCCTGATTTTTGAAACAGGTAGTTTTCATTAAAGATACGGGCGCTGTAGAACTGGAATCCCCCTGCTTTTTCATTGATCAGTCCATGGGAAATAATGATCTGGTCAAACAGATTCCAGGAATCCTGGTAAGCCAGCGTTCCGATGCCCCTTTTGAAAAAATCGTACATCGGATTAAAAAGCTCCCCTTTTTTGGTGTCTTCTTTTTTGAAATTCGCAGCCAGAATCTTTTTCACACTCGGGCTGGTGGGGTCATCGTTCAGGTCGCCCATGATCAGGATTTTAGCATTGGGATCAGCCTGCATCAGCGAATCAGCAATGGTTTTACAAATCAAAGCCGCTGCATTGCGGTAGGGTTGAGAAGCTGCTTCACCGCCGCTGCGCGAAGGCCAGTGATTGACTAATATATGGAGTGGCTCGCCGTCGTACAGACCTGATACAAACAGGATGTCCCGTGTTTTTCGGGGGCTGCCGTCCGGATTGAAGATAGGCGTCAGCACTGCCTGGCTCGAAGTGGGCCTGAAGTATTTAGCCTGATAAAGCAAACCGACATCAATGCCGCGTTCATCAGGGGAATCAAAATGGATGATCTGGTAATTGCGTGCAGCAAGCTTGGGTTGTTTGACCAAATCTTCCAGCACCTTTCGGTTTTCAATTTCCGCCACGCCGAGGATTGAAATCCCGTCCGGACTGAGTTCCGTACCCAGTTCCGAAATGACCCGGGCCATATTGCCCTGTTTTTCCTGATAAATGGTCTCGTTCCAGTTTTTTTTACCGTTGGGCAAAAACTCGGAATCGTTGATCAGGGGATCATCCTCAGTATCAAACAGGTTCTCTAAATTGTAAAAGCCAATAGCGCCTACTTTATACTGTTGTGCTTTTTGAGCGAACACGGTATAAGCCGGCAGAAGGAGCAGCAGGAAAAAAGTGAATCTTTTCATGGTTGTTGATTAGATGACAGACGCTTGGACGACAAATGCTATTCAGCAGATATGTAAAGCGAATTAAGTTTACGTTAATTTTGACCGATCTAAAAAAGACCGATTCAAGTGAAATGCTACCTTTGCATCACTTTGTTTAATTGAAGCTCAAAAGTATGCTTAATTCTAAAAAAGTACTCCTTTTTCTCTCCACCGTATTCTTCTTTTTGCCGTCCCTGATTCTGGCTCAAACTGTTACGATTCAAGGCAGTATTAAAGATGGACAAACCGGCGAAGCAGTACCAGGTGTCGAAGTTCGCTTGTTGCGTACAAGTGTTTTTTCCGACTCCGACGGCGCTTTCCGCCTCACTACCAGTTCCGATGCCCGCGATGCCGTCGTGAGTTTCTCACGGCCCGGCTTTGCAAATTTGGATACTTTGATCAACCTGAGTTCCGGCAACATTAACCTCGGTGTTTTGAACCTGGCTTCGCAGGCGGGAATAGACCAACTCTCCGGAGAAGAAGTCATTTCTACCGTCACGCTCTCTTCCGATGAGGGCAGTAGCGAAGGCGCTCAAAACATTGCAGGGGTATTAACCGCCTCCAACGACCTTTTTGCTTCAACGGCTGCTTTTGGCTTTAGCGCCGCCCGTTTTCGCATCAGGGGCTACGATTCAGACAACAACCTGATTTACCTGAACAACATCCCTGTCAACGACCAGGAAGATGGTTTTGTCTTCTGGAATGCCTGGGGTGGCCTGAACGACGCTGTCCGCAGCCGCTCCAATTCTATCGGTCTTCAACCTACCGAATACACCTTCGGCGGAGTTGGCGGCGCGGTGAGTATTGATACGCGCGCATCTTCGCACCGCAAACAACTGCGCGTTTCTTATGCCATTTCCAACAGAACGTACCGCCACCGCTTAATGGCCACGTATTCCACCGGCATGAAAAACGGATGGGCCTTAACCCTCTCGGCATCCCGTCGCTGGGCAGATGAAGGTTATGTAGCTGGAACTTCCTACGATGCCTGGTCTTACTTTCTTTCGGTGGACCGAAAACTGAACGATCGCCACACCTTAAACCTGACGGCTCTGGGGGCGCCAATCATTCGGGGGCGTTCCACTTCCTCCGTTCAGGAAATGTACGACTTAGCCGGAACGAACTTCTACAATTCCTACTGGGGGTATCAAAACGGCAAAAAACGCAACAGCCAGATGGTGAATACCCACCAGCCGTTGGCCATCCTGCGCCACGACTGGAGTATTTCGAACAAAACTTCGATGACCACGGCCATCAGTTATGAATTCGGACGCGACGGGCTTACCGCGCTCGATTGGTACAATGCACGCGATCCCAGACCAGATTATTACCGCCGCCTGCCAAGCTATATCGAAAACGACCAGCGCGACGATGTAGAGCAGTTGCTGCGGGAAAATGAAGAACTGCGTCAGGTTGATTGGGCGCACATGTACGAAGCAAACCGCAACAGCATTCAAACCATCGCCGACGCCGATGGAATCGAAGGCAATGATGTGACTGGAAAACGGTCGCAATACGTGGTGGAAGAACGCCGGGCAGACATGACCCGCGCAAGTTTCAATTCCAATTTCCGCAGTGCCATCAGCGATAATTTCACCCTCACCGCCGGCTTGTCCTACCAGTCGCAAACGACGAAGTACTTTAAGGTCCTGGATGACCTGCTGGGCGGCGATTTTTATTTAGATATAGACAAATTTGCAGAGTTTGGGAACGTCGGGAATAATGAAGTCATTCAGAATGACCTGAGTACGATCAACAAACTTGTGCAGGAAGGAGAAAAGTTTGGATACAACTATGATATCGTCAACAACCGGGCAGGCGCCTGGGTTCAGGGCGAATGGAAGTTCAACAAATTCGACTTTTTTGCTGCTGCTAACGCCAATAATTCCCGTTTCTGGCGGGAAGGGAACGTCCAAAACGGAAGGTTTGAGAACTCGATTGGAAAATCGGAAGTGCAAAGCTTTGTGGACTATGGCGTGAAAGGCGGCGTCACTTACAAACTGAACGGCAGAAATTATTTTGTGCTGAACGGCGCTTACCTGACCCGCGCGCCATTTACCCGCAATGCTTATCTGTCTCCCCGCACCCGTGCCGATTTTGCGGAAGGGGCTGTGCTTGAAAAAATCCTTTCGGCAGAAGTCAATTACCTGCTCCGCTCGCCGGGACTGAAAGTTAAAGCAACCGGCTATTTCACGCAGTTTGACGACCAGATCAATATCCGCAGTTTTTACTTAGACAATGCCCTTGTTGATGACAGCGGGGTAAGCGGCGGTTTTGTCAACTACATCATGAGTAATATTTCCACCCAGCACATGGGTATGGAGTTGGCAGCCGAAGTGGCAACGCCCATCACAGGCCTGAAAGCAAAAGCGGTTGCTGCAATTGGGGAAAATATCTATACGAACCGCCCGGATGTGGAGGTTTTCCTCGATCAGGATGCAGCTTCATTGGGCAAGCGGCAGGTTTACATCAAAAACTTTTATGTCGCAGGCTCTCCACAAACGGCCATGACCTTTACGCTCAGCTACAACGCAAAAGCTTTTTGGTTTGCTAACCTGAGTTTCAATTACTTCGACAACAGTTGGATTGACTTTTTCCCGGAACGCCGTACAACAGACGCCGTTTCTTATGTAGATGATCCCGACTATATTAATGAAGTTGTAGAACCGGGGTCGCCGCTGTGGAAAGAGATCATTGACCAACAGAAAGCGCCGTCTGCATTCACGATGGACTTTTTTGGTGGTAAATCCTGGAAGATCAACAACTTGTTCATTTACCTGAACGTTGGGGTGAACAATCTTTTGGACAAAAAAGACTTTATCACCGGCGGCTATGAACAATACCGCTTTGATTTTGAGGGCAAAAACGTCAACAGGTTTCCACCGCGTTATTTCTATGGATTTGGCCGGAACTACTTTGTGAGTTTGGCTTTCCGGATCTGATATTTAAAAAAAAATAAAATACATCATCTGTTATGAATTTCTTCTTAAAACAATTTTCGCTTTTCGCTTTGCTAATTTCGCTTACCACCTGGGGTTGCATAGACCGCGAGTTCGATGAACCGCCTGTAGGTGAGTTGCCTGATCTGGAAGCAAATGCGACCATTGCACAGCTTAAAGCGCTGCACACTGTTGGTGGCGCCAGCAATTTGGTGACTGAAGACTGGGTTGTTGACGGCGTTGTGATTGCCGATGATGAATCGGGCAATTTCTTTAAAAACATCGTCATCCAGGATGAAACAGGCGGTATCGCCATTCGATTGAATTCTACCGGTTTATACAATGATTTCCCGGTTGGCCGCAAAGTATTCCTGTTGGCTAAAAACCTGTATATCGGGGACTACAACGGCTTGCACCAGGTGAACGGCAGTGTGGACGCAGCATTGGAAGAAGTGCTGATCCCTGAACACGTCATTGGTGCTGAACGCGGCCAAACTGTAGCGCCGAAAGTCGTGACGATGGCTGAACTGCAGAACACAACGCTCTACAATTCCTTAGTTAATACGCTGATCCAAATCAATGACGTGCAGTTTGCACAAGCAGATGCAGGCGCAGCGTATGCAGATGCGGCCAACCAATTTTCGATTAACCGGAATGTCGAAGATTGCAGCGGCAATTCTATCATTCTGCGCTCCAGCGGGTTTGCCGATTTTGCGGCAGAATTGACGCCTACCGGAAAAGGCTCCATCGTTGCAGTTGTTAGCATTTTTGGCAATACGAAGCAGTTGAACATCCGCGATCTGGACGACGTGCAGATGTCAGGAGATCGCTGTGGCGGCGTTGGTCCTGGCGGCGATGTGATTCCAATCAACGACGTGCGCAACCTCTTTAACAGCGGAACTACTGCCGGCCCGGATGGAAAAACCATTAAAGGTGTCGTGATTTCCGACCGGTCAGCAGTGAATACAGACACGAGAAATATCGTTTTGCAGGATGTCAGCGGCGGTATCGTCGTTCGTTTTTCAGCAGCTCATAACTTTGACCTCGGCGATGAAGTAGAAGTTTCGGTTGCGGGTCAGGAACTGTCCGAATTCAACGGCCTGCTCCAGGTCAATAACGTGCCCAACAACGCGGCAACTTCTACGGGTACCGGAACTTTGCCAACACCACGGGTAGCAACGGTTGCGGAAATCAACGCCAACCTGAATGCCTGGGAATCTACTTTAGTGAAAGTAAATGCTGCAACCCTGAGCGGCGGCGCTACCTATTCCGGCTCACGTACACTCTCGGACGGAACCGGTACGATTATCCTTTTTACCCGCTCTCAGGCGACGTTTTCCGGGGCTGCTTTGCCGACTGGAAATGTGGATGTTGTTGCCATCGTTTCTCAATTTAACGATGCCCAATTGAGCATCAGATCGTTGAGCGATGTGACCGGCGGGGGTAGCGGGGGCGACCCCGTTGAGATTTCTCTCGGTGAACTCCGCACCCTTTTTGCAGGGGGCGCAAGCAGCGTTCCTGCTGCTAAAAAAGTAAAAGGCATTGTAATTTCTGACGCAGCCAACTTTAACTGGGCTGATCGCAATATGGTCATTCAGGATGCCAGTGGCGGCATCGCCGTTCGCTTTACTGCTGCACATTCCATTGCGCTTGGACAGGAAGTAGAGGTGATTGTTTCCGGTGCAGAACTTTCCGAATTTAACGGATTGCTCCAGATTAACAACGTACCAAATGCCAATGCAACTTCGCTGGGTGCAGGAACTTTGCCGACGCCACGCCAGGCTACCATTGCTGAAATCCTGGCGAACCTGGAAGCCTGGGAATCCACGCTGGTAAAAATTATCAATGTGACGATTACCGGCGGCGGCACCTACTCCGGTGCGAAAAGCCTGAATGACGGTACCGGCACACTGGATATGTTCACACGCACACAGGCAACTTTCTCTGGTACGGCCGTTCCCACAGGTGCGGTTGCTATTGTGGCCGTCGTGTCGCAATTCAATGCTGGTCAGGTGATTATTCGCAACACCAGTGATGTGACTCCGTAAAGTAGTTCTTCAAAAAAATATGAGACATCCCAAATTGTTGGGGTGTCTCATATCATTTCAGGCAGGTGCGCAGGCACAACGCGCCCGGCATCTTTGCAGGTACGGGGTCTACCTAACCAGGGTTACATCGCCTTTTTCGAATACAGTTTCAGTCGCCATGTTACGGTTGAAGTCCATTTTTATGAAATAAACATAAACACCGCTCAATGCTTTCTCTTCCCGAAATGTCCCATCCCATCCCGACAGATCGGTTCCCTGATAAACAAGCTCGCCCCACCGATCGAAAATTTGTACCTGAATGGATGCTATGGAACAGGAAACCGGGTCAATATAAACCTGGAATTTATCATTTATCCCATCGCTATTAGGCGAAAATGCGTTAGGAATGTAGTATTTATAGCCACAGTTCAAATCCGGGCAAGTGATAAAATTGACAACAATGGTGTCGGAAACGGGGCCGCAAGTTCCCTGGGTCACTTGAACCCAATAAGTTCCGGAACTATTCACCGGATTAACCGGCCCGGTAACGCCGTTACTCCAGACGGTAAGGGTTCCTGGCGCTTCAGCAATCTCAAGGGTGGCCATCTCTCCGGCGCAAAGTTCGAGGTCTTCCCCCAAATCCACTGGTGCCGGGTCAATAAAATTGACAACAATGGTGTCGGAAACGGGGCCGCAAGTTCCCTGGGTCACTTGAACCCAATAAGTTCCGGAACTACTCACCGAATTAACCGGCCCGGTAACGCCGTTACTCCAGAGCGTAGACGTTCCCGGCGCCTCAGCAATCTCAAGGGTGGCGGTCTCCCCGGCGCAAAGTTCGAGGTCCGGCCCCAACGTTACGGGTTCCGGGGGATCATTGAAATTGACAACAATCGTATCTGTGTCAGACCAGCAAGTTCCCTGCGTCGCTTGTACCCAATAAGTTCCCGAAGTGCTCACTGCATTCATCGGCCCGGTGGCGCCGTTGTTCCAAACGATAGATGCGCCGGCAAATTCAGGGATCTCAAGCGTGGCGGTTTCTCCGGAACAAAGTTCGATATCCGGACCTAAGCTTATGCTAAAGGCACTACCGGGTGTCACTGTTGTAATGGCTTGCAGCATATTCCCTCCGAATTGGCTGGCCGTGTGCATTTGCCCGATCAGCACCGGACTAAAATTATCGGGATCAGTTTTATAAAGATATCGTTCGTGGGTGAAATACACCTCATCTTCATAGACGGTAAGGTCTATGCTGTTTGAAAAAGAAGTGGAATAAATCTGTGGAATATTAGTCCCGGAACCAATTAACCCGGGCGAAAACCGGTAAAAATATGCCCAAACACTGTTTGGAGCCGCGCTGGCGTCAACGGTAATAAAATCGCCGTTGTAATGGGTCATCCCGTCAATATCTGCGATAATTCCCTGTGTGCTCACCGCTCCGACGAGGCTGCATACTGCATTTTCAACATTCACCTGAAGAATGGAAGCGCTAAAGTATTGTCCCGGCCCTACCGGAAGATTGAGCCGCGCCGACAAATAAACCTGGCCATCTGCGGGGTTGTAGCTGATGGATTCAACATCCCCCACGGTATTACCAGGAAGGGTAATCGTTCCAATGACGGAGGTTGTACCATCCATCGCAATACTGACCAATTTAGGAACGGTTAAAGGGTCTAAAAAACCATACAATAAGCAGGTTCCCGGATGATAGGTTATTTCGTAGACGTGTTGCATTAAAGGCGGGGACAAATTGGCTAATTGGATGGTCAGGCCACTCGAAGGCAAAATTCGTACAAGCTTGTCATTAACGATGCCTACGAGCCTTTCCTGCCCTGACGACACCTGGACAAAATAAATTTGCAAGACCACAGCAAGCAAAAAAGAACAAATAGCGTAGTTTTTGAAATTCATTTTGGCTGATTTTGTATCATAAAATAACTCAATCCAATCCATACCAATAGCATGGGACAGCGGGCCGTCTCCGTTTCAAATATAGATCTTTCAGGTCTTCCATGTCGCAGTGCGCTGACGAAATGCCGTTTTGAGTGTGTGAAACCCTGTTTTGACTTAGTAAAGCAAAAAACCAGGATCGGGTAAAGCGCGTTAACTTATTTCCATAAGTTTGCAGCGTGCAACAAGTATAGTTTTGGAACGATGATTACATCCTGGATAAAATACGTGAATGAATTTGGAAGCTTTGGAGGCACCCGACTTTTTTGGGGCATTCGTTACGGCGCTTCTGCGAGCATAGAAGTGCCGGGCTATCCATCGCCGATTCACATCAGACCCAATACTTCGGACGGGCCGACTTTTGAACAAGTCATCCTCCATCGGGAGTACGATCCCGGCGATTTTAAAAAACGGCTGGGGGAGATCCGGTTTATTGTTGACGCGGGGGCCAATATCGGCCTGACTTCCGTATTTTTTGCCCGCATGTTTCCGGAAGCAAAAATTATTGCCATTGAACCAGATCGGGATAATTATCAGATTTTACTCAAAAATACAGGCCATTTGCCACGGGTAACCGGTTTGATGACCGGGCTTTGGCACCGAAAAGCATCGCTTGTCGTTAAAGATGGAGGGTATGGCGCCTACGGATTGACGGTTGAAGAAGTGCCTTCGGAGCACCCTGGCGCCTTAGAAGCCATCGCCGTGCAGGATATTGTACAAATGTCCGGACACCCTGTAATTGATATTTTGAAAATTGACATCGAAGGCAGTGAAAAAGAGGTTTTTAGCTCCAATTACGAAAGCTGGCTGCCTAAAACAAAATGCCTCATCATTGAGTTGCACGACCGAAAGCGAAAAGGTTGTAGCCAGGCAGTTTTTGCTGCGCTGGGGCGATACAATTTTTCGATGGAAGTTCGGGGAGAAAACCTGTTTTTTTTGAATGAAGACCTGTTAGACAATGCTTAACCGCATGAATCTCAATTCTTTTTTTGATTCCATAGCCCCCAAAGAAGGCGTTGGTTTCGCTTCAGTACCCGGCGGTAAAGCGACTTTGTACGGCACGCTGTATGCGTTGCTCACACAATGCTACCTCAATCCAAAAGCCGAACTGCAACCGGAGGTACTCGACTTTATTCTGAATTGCCAGGATCCTGAAACCGGCTTTTTTAAAGGCCCGGAATTGGAAGGAAACGTTTCAAACAACATACACGATCAGGAGCATCTCCTGTTTCATTTGACTTGCACCGCCCTGCCGGTGCTGGCTCAATTCGGAGAGAACCCCCGCTACCCTCTACACTTTGCGCACCCATTTTGCGCGCTTGCGCACTTGCAGCAATGGTTAGATCAGCGCGATTGGAAAAAAGCCTGGTTAGAAGGGAATAACCTGCTTTTTGTGGGGCAATTGCTGGTCTACCTGCGCGATGTGGAAAAATTCCCGGGCGCTGAAAAAGCGCTGGAGCATTGGTTTTTGTGGTTAGATGGACAAATTGATCCGACAACGGGACTCTGGGGCAGTAACGGCTATTGCAGTAACTTCGATGCCATGTGCGGCGGCTACCACCAGCTTTTGGTTTATTACCACGAAAATCGAGCAGTGCGCTATCCAAAAGCTTTGGTGGATACCGCATTGGCGCTCCAGCACTTAGACGGCGGTTTTTCCCCTTCGGGCGGTGGCGGCGCTTGCGAAGACGTTGACGCAGTGGATATTTTGGTCAATCTTTACAAATTGCACGATTACCGCCGGGCCGATATCCGGTATGCCCTGCGGCGCTGCCTTCGGCTCATCAACAGCATACAACAACCGGATGGCGGGTACCCGTACAAGCTGAATCAGGTACAGAGCCACATGGACATTCCGGATACCCGGGCAGGGAAAAATGTATCCACTACGTTCGCTACCTGGTTTCGGGTGCATACCTTGGCCCTGATGGCAGAAATTTTGACGGATGAGCCTTCTTTACAGCAACCGTTCTATTTCAACCGGCAGTTGTCAATGGGCTGGCACCTCCCCTGGGATAAAACAGCAAATCCGCTTTTGCGGGAAAACAAAGCGCAGGAAAAAAAATACCTGTTCAGGTTTTTATGGCACGCCATTCCTGTTTTTATACTCGGGCTGCTCGGAAAAATTCGCCGTAAATTGTCCAAACTCTGGCCGAAATGAAATTGCCCATCACAGTATTAATGGCGGTATTCAACGGCGAAGCTTATTTGGAAGCGGCGATCCGGAGCATTTTAGGACAAACCTTCCCGGATTTTGAATTTTTGATCATTGACGATGGCTCATCCGATGGCAGCATAGCCATAATAGAAGCCTTTTCGGACGAACGCATCAGGCTGGTCCGGAATGAAACCAATATTGGGCTAACCCGATCCCTGAACAAAGGGCTGGGATTGGCGAAAGGGAAGTACATTGCCCGCATGGACGCAGATGATGTCGCGCTGCCGGACCGACTTCGCCTGCAATTTGATTTCTTGGAAGCGAATCAGGGTTATGCTTTGATCGGAGGCGAGCGGCAGTTGCTTCAAAACGGGCATTTGACAACCAAACGGGGGGAATTGTTTGCCGAGCACGAGGCCATCCGTATTTTGCAGTTGTTCCGGAACGGATTTGTACACAGCACGGTGATGATGCGCACCTCGTTGGTGAAGTCGCTGCGCTACGATGAAACCATTTACGCTGCACAAGATTATGACCTCTGGGTTCGCGTATCTAAACAAGCTAAGGTTGCCAACCTGTTGAGTCCTTTAGTGCAATACCGCGTACACGGCGCCAGCATCAGCGAAACAAAGTTGCATCGGCAGATAGAAACGGTAAAAGCCATTCAACAAGAACAATTATTGGCCTGGAAAATCCGGCCGACCCCGGAAGAATTGGATATTCACCTGCTCATTGGCCTGACGATGACAGGTCGCCAGGTAACCGAACACGAGCTAAAATTGGCAGCGCGATGGTTGCAAAAATTGCTGGCGCACAATCGCCGGAATCAACAATACAACGAAGAGGAGATGCTCAGGGTTTTCCAATACCTTTGGCGTGGTCTGTTCAATCGCAAAAACAGCAAAGTACCGCTGCGTTTTCTCTTCGCCAACTGGAATCAACCGCTCAATGAGGGAATTTATACCAAAGCCCTTATTTTTGTGCATTGTTTGAAGCACACCCCGGTATTCCGATGGGGCTATGCTTTGCTTAAGAAAGGATAACTTGGCGCATTATGGGAGTCGTACAAAGGCAAAGCATAAAAGGGAGTATCGCAGCATACATCGGCGTTTTGCTGGGAGCATTCAACACCATTATCATTTATCCGCTTGCTTTGACCCAAATGGAGATTGGGTTGGTTCAAAACGTCATCAGCAAAGCAACCATTTTGTCTTCTTTTTTGCAATTGGGGGCGGGATCATTAGCCATTAAATACTACGGGCTTTTCAAAGATGAAAAACAGAACCGAAAAGGCTACCTGCTGCTGATTCTTGTCCTGCCGGCCATCGGCTTTTTGTTGTCCCTGTTGATTGTATTGCTTTTTCAAGCCCAATACCGGAACTACCTCGTCCAGCAAACCGCGGAAGTGGCCCGCTACTTTTATTTGGTTTTGCCGCTTGGGTTTGTCATGGCCCTGAATTTTGTACTGACGAATTACCCAAAAAATTTCTACCGCATTGTGGTGCCGACTTTGCTCGACCAGGTGGCCGTAAAAATAGGTCTTGCGGCAATGGCCTTGCTGTATTACTGGCAAGTCATCAACCAAAGCGCCATGATGCACGGCATGGCACTGGCATATACCATTCCGATGTTTGGTTTGTTGTGGTACATCTACCGGCAAGACCACTTTTCGCTCCGGCTTCCGCTGGAAATCCTGAAGCCGCCTTTAATCAAAGAGATGCTGGTTTTTTCTTCGTTCATGTGGATCGGCAGCATCAGCGCCAATATCCGAACCAACCTGGCGGCGGCTACCCTGAACGATTTTATTGGAGAGGGTGGATTGGTCAGCCTGTCTATTTTTTCAGTGGCTTTTTACATTGGCACGGCCATCAGCATTCCCGGAAAATCCATTGAATCCATTTTGGCGCCGTTCACCGCGAAAGCCCTGCTGGATGGAGACGAAAAAACGCTCCGGGAGCTTTATCAAAAAGCGGCATTGCACCAATTTTTGATTGGCAGCTTTGTTTATGGCATTATTGTGATCTGTCTGTCAGATATTTTTGCCATCATGCCAAACGGTGAAAAATTCAGCGCGGGCGCCTGGGCCATTGTCGTTCTTGGTTTGGGTAGCATCGTGGACCTTGCCACCGGCATTAATTCCCAGATATTGAGCCTGAGTAAGTATTACAAATACGACCTGGCTTTTGCCATCCTGATGGGAGTGGTGAACATCGTTTTGTTGTATGTCTTGGTCAAAATGTTGAAGCTCGGCGTGATGGGCGCGGCGTGGGCCAACTTCCTGGCATTGCTGTTTTTTAATATTATGAAATTGGTCTTCATTTATTTACGAATGAAAATGTCGCCCTTTACCTTAAAAATGGCCTGGATCATTCCCATCTCTTTCGTTGCCGGACTTTCTTATTATCTGATTCCCGGTGATTGGCACCCGGTTTTGGGGATCATGGCAAAATCTTTACTTTTCGGGGGCATATTTTTCTACCTTACCCTTCGGCTGCAAGTTTCGATGGAAGTGAATGATTTATTTCACCAGTCCGTCGCCAAAATCAGAAAGGGTTTCAGGAAATAACCAGGTCATTCATGGATGCAAACGCAATAATTCACCCTGTTTCCATCATCATCTGCACGTACAACCGCTCGGAATTACTGGCTTTTTGCCTCGAATCGCTTACTGCGCAAACGGTTCCTGCCAGCCGCTTTGAAGTGGTGGTGATCAACAACAACAGCAGTGATGATACCGATGCCGTTGCAGCCGGATTTGCTGCTCAATTTCCTCATTTTCAATTGGTCAATGAACGCAGCCAGGGGTTAAGTCATGCACGAAACAAAGGACTTGAAGTCGCTCAAAATGAATGGGTTGTGTATCTTGATGACGATGCGAAAGCTGCCCCGGATTTTGTAGCGCGTGCAAGTTGGATGATCGGGGAGGGGCGGTATCAGGTTTTTGGAGGTATTTTTTTGCCCTGGTACAAATATGGCCGCCCGGTTTGGTTCAGGGATGCCTATGCCAGTAACAAAAAGTACGACCATATCCGTACCTTGTATGGCGATGACTTTGCCTGCGGCGGGGTGATGGCTTTTGAAAAATCGCTGTTAAAGCAATACGGCGGATTTGATCCGGCCCTGGGCATGAGCGGCGCCCGCGTTGCCTACGGAGAAGAAACGGAAGTGCAATACCGGATGCGCCAGGATGGCATTGAGATTGGCTATGACCCCGGATGGATCATCTACCACTTAGTAGCCCCATATAAACTCAATGTCGGATGGTTTTTCAAAGCGGGGTTTGCCTGGGGGCGCGACCGGATTTTAGTATATAAAGATCATACGAATGTTTTTTACCTATTCTTAGTCTTGCTGACGGCGTTCGGTTTATCGTTTGTGAATGCCCTGCGCTATACGCCCAAGCTGTTGTTCGACCGAAATTACTACATCGAAAACTGGCTGATTGATGTCTTTCGCAAATTTGCCAAACGCCTCGGCACTATTTATACCGCCCTTTTGGAAAACAGCCGGGCCAAAGACCGGTGGTTGAAGGAGGGAGAATGACAACCGATTTTCTGTATTCAAATAAAATAACATGGAAATAACTGCTATTTATCTCTATCCTGTTAAGTCGCTTGGAGGAATTTCCCTTTTGGAAGCCACCGTTGAAAAGCGCGGCCTCCAATACGACCGCCGATGGATGCTGACTGATGCAGACGGCGTTTTCCTGACCCAGCGGGAGCTGCCCGAAATGGCGCTGTTGCAACCTTCCATAGAAAACGGGCATTTGATAATCCGACATCGGAGCAAACCGATAGAACCTTTAAACGTCTCTCTTGACCCCGCAAGTTATGGGGAAACGCGCCCTGTTAGGATTTGGGACGATACCTGCACCGCTGTTCACGTCAGCGATGTCGCTGATGCCTGGTTTCACGAAGCACTGAACGCGCCCTGCCGCTTGGTATACATGCCGGACAACAGCGTTCGTCCGGTGAGTCCTGACTATGCATTGCCCGGCGATATGGTCAGCTTTGCCGATGGCTATCCTTTTCTAATTTTGGGAGAACCTTCTATGGCGTTTTTGAACAGCAAACTTGAAGTGCCGCTGAGTATTCGCCGATTCCGGCCCAATTTTGTATTTTCGGGCAATGCGCCCCATGAGGAAGACAACTGGAAACGCTTCACGATCGGCAGTGTCCGGTTTCGTGGTACAAAACCCTGCGGCCGCTGTCAGATACCCACGATTGATCAGGAAACGGCGGTTCAAGGCAAAGAACCGTCAGCCACACTCGCTAAATACCGGCGTTTTGATCACAAGATCAACTTCGGCATGAATGTCTGCCTGGACGGCGCCCCAGGCGTGGTCAGGGTGGGAGAGGAGGTGGTGGTTTATGAAAAAATGGGAGAAAGCAAGTAGAGTTGGCAGGAGTACAGTTGGCAGGAAGTAGTTGGCAGTAGTGTTTCGTACTTCTGATGAAATTTCGTAAACCTCACAAGTGCTTACCGAAAATCCAATCGTTTAATAATTAATTTGTTGAAATACGAAACACTCCTGCCAACTGCTCACTGTATTCCTGCCCACTGAAAAACTACGGTTTTCCTTCTTTTTTCACTTTTTCAAAATCTCCGGCTTTAATCATCACGAATTTCTCCGGATTGATGTGCTTTTTCATTGCCGCGTGGATTTGCTCCGGCGTCAGCGCCTTTATCTTTTTCTCCAGATCGGCATCCCAACTGTAATCGCGTTCAATGAACAAATAATTCTCTAAGGTTCCTGCAACAGAACCATCCTGGGAGCGCGTTACCTGCTGGGATTGTAACCAACCCGACTTGGCTGCATCAATTTCTTCCTGGGTGAACCCGTCTTGAAGCACCCGGTCAATTTCCTCTTTGAAGGCTTGCTCTAAACGCTGCACATTTTCAGGCGCATAAATGGCAGAAGCATTAAATATCGCCGATTCGTCCAAAGGATTGGCGTTAAAGCCCGAGCCGACACTGTAGCTGATGCCTTCCTTTTGGCGTATGCGCACAGCGAGGCGCGAATTGAGGAACCCGCCCCCCATCATGTAATTGCCCAAAACCATCGCCGGGTAATCCGGGTTGTCGTTCCGCATCTGCATATTTTGGGAAACTAAGAAGATTCCATTGCTTTTGTCCGGCGTATTGATCACCTCGTTTGCCGGTTTCACATCTATGGCCGGGCTTTTGATGCGGACATAAGGTTTAGGGCTTTTCCACTTGCCAAAATTATTTTCCAGCGCTTTCCGAACCGCTTGTTCGTCAAAATCGCCAACAACCGAAACCGTTGCATTTGACGCGCCATAAAAGTCTTTGTGAAATTGCTTCACTTCTTCCAGCGTGAGCTTTTTGATGGCGGCTGTTTCTTCTTCAAAAGTCATCGTGTACCGCACATCGTCTTTTGGATAAGGGCGGATCAGACGGCTTTGAATATTGCGTGCCAGAGCAGTTGGTTCTGATTTTTGCTGTTCAATGCCGGCAAGCTCTTCCTGCTTCAGCTTCTCAAACTCGTTTGCGTCAAAAGAAGGCGATTGAAGCATTTCTTTCACCAATGCGATAACTTCGGGCAGGTTATTGCGATCCGTTTCGATGGTTGCCGATGCGGCGGTGGTAGACCCGAAAATGCGTACCCGCGCTTTGAGGCGGTCAAATTCGTCCTCAATGCCCTGGCGATCGCGTTTCAGGGTGCCTTTGTCGAGCATCCCACCTGCAAATCTTGCCGCAGTTGTTTTGTTTTTCAAACTATTCAAATCCCCGAAGCGCAGCGTAATCCGTGCAGTGACGACGTCGCCACGGGTTTCTTTTGGCAATAGTGCGTATTTGAGGCCACCTGAAAATTTACCGCGTTTGGTCCGGCTTTCAATGTTTTCCGGTGTGGCGTCAAATACTTCTCCCTGTGCAATGGGTTGTTTGCCTTTGTAGTTTTTCACTAAGGCTTCCACATTTGGCGGCTCCGGTACTTCAACCCGATCCGGCATTTCTTCGGGAATAAAACGGCCAACGGTGCGGTTGGAAGGTTTAAAATAGAACCCGGCTACCCGCTTCACGTCTTCTATGCTTACCTTTTCTAAGTTATCGCGATACAGATAAGCCAGCCGCCAGTCGCCTTTTGCAATGTATTCGCTCATTTGCAGCCCTACCCGTTCCGAGTTGTTGAAACTAAGTTCAAAATCTTTCAACAGGCGCGTTTTTGCGCGATCAATTTCCTCCGGGGTGATGGGCACTTCTTTGAGTTGGTCCAAAGTTCCCGTCATTGCCGACAAGGCTTCTTCCAAGGATTTTTCTTTGAGGACTTCCGCAGAAAAATAGGCATAACCATCCTCCTTTAGAGAAGAAACGTAACCATATTGCGAAGAAGTCTTCTTACTTTCAACTAAAGCTTTATATAATCGTCCGGATGGTTCACTGGTCAATACCTCAAGTAAAATGTTGAGCGGCGCAAAATCAGCATGGGTGCCCGCGCAAATATGGTAAAAACAAGAGGCCACCTGAACATCGCCAACCCGGCGCAGCGTCACAGAACGTTCGCCGTCCTGAACAGGTTCGCGGGTATAAGTAGGGTAGAGGAAGCGCTCCGGGCGGGGAATACCACTGAAATATTCGTGGACGAGTTCCAGCGTTTTTTGCTCGTCAATTTTTCCGCCAACCAGCAGCACGGCATTATCGGGCTGGTAATACTTTTTATAAAAAGCCTGGAGGCGTTCGATGGGTACATTCTCCAAATCAGACTTGGCGCCGATGGTAGATTTACCGTAATTGTGCCACAAATATGCGGTTGAAGTCACCCGCTGGGTCAAAATGCTGCCGGGAAAGTTTTCACCACGCTCGTATTCATTGCGCACCACGGTCATCTCGCTGTCGAGGTCTTTTTTTGCGATGTAGGAGTTGACCATGCGGTCGGCTTCCAGATCGAGTGCCCAGCGAAGGTTAGCCTCATTGGCGGCAAACGTTTCGTAATAATTGGTGCGGTCATACCAGGTTGTGCCGTTGGGACGGGCGCCGCGTTCGGTCAGTTCCTGCGGAATATTCGGGTGTTTGGGCGTGCCTTTGAACACTAAATGCTCCAGCAAATGCGCCATACCGGTTTCCCCGTACCCTTCGTGCCGGGAGCCTACCAAATAAGTGATATTGACCGTAATCGTTGCTTTGGATGGATCCGGAAAAAGCAATACCCGAAGCCCGTTTTTCAGGCGGTATTCTGTGATGCCTTCTGCGGAAGCTGCTTTTTCAATGCCATCAGGCAGAACGATCGGCTTGTTTTGAGAATAGGCAAACTGCCCGCTCAACAAGCTGACCAAGAGGAGGGCAGCCAGTTGCCGGAAAATTGGTTTTAGTAATTGCAATTGCATAGGTATTTATTGGTAAAATTAACAGAATAATTACTCTTCCTCCATGCGCTTCATCAAAGCCTCAGTACGCTCCAACAAATCGTTCCAGTCGCGTTTGATGGCTTCATTTTCTTTGGTAGCGGCTTTGGATTTGTCGTATTCATCTACAGCATCCAACCTTTTTTCCAATTCGAGACGTTGTTTCTCTAATTCCCTTAATTCGGACAGCGCATCGGTGTCTTTATTTTCCTGCGCTTTGGTTTTCAGGTTTTTAAACAACCCGCCTACCTTATCCACGGCTTCGTCGTATTTGCCGTCCTCAAATTTATCTTTTTCTGATTTCAGCAACCCCCAGGCAGCTTTGCCTAAGTCTTTAGCTTCTGAAAAAATTACTTTTGATTGCGCTTTTTCTTCGGTTGTTCCGAAAAAGTAGTTGTAAACTAAAATGCCGATGACCAGCAATGCGGCGAGTTTGAGCAGGTTACCCATAGATGTAATAGCGTTAATGATTGAAGATGAAACGGCCCGTTGACCGCATAGACTCTACAAAAGTAGGAAAACGCAATCAATCTCTCGTTGGTATGTAGCGCATTTTGTCTATTTTCGCTGCTTCAAAAAAAACAGCGGTAACGAAATGCTGTTCACCCGTGTTAAAAACGGTTCAGACCATTGATAAAGTACAACTATGGAATACAATCCACGAGAGATTGAACAAAAGTGGCGACGCTACTGGGAAGACAATCACATTTACCAGGTTTCCAACGATTCGGAGTCCCCAAAATTCTACGTTTTGGACATGTTCCCTTACCCATCCGGAGCTGGTTTGCACGTTGGACACCCGTTAGGCTACATCGCCTCCGATATTTTTTCGCGCTATAAACGCCTGAGCGGCTATAATGTGCTGCACCCGATGGGCTATGATTCTTTCGGCCTCCCCGCAGAGCAATATGCCATCAGCACTGGTCAGCATCCCGCCATAACCACAGAGGACAACATCACTACTTTTCGGCGGCAATTGGACAACCTCGGTCTGAGTTACGACTGGAGCCGGGAAGTGCGCACTTCCGACCCGAAATACTACAAATGGACGCAGTGGATTTTTATGCAACTGTTCAACCACTACTACGACCAGGGGGCAGATAAAGCATTGCCAATCACTAAACTCGTTGCGCATTTTTCAGCAAATGGCAACGCGGGGATCCGAGCCGTTTGCGACGACGATACGCCGCAATTCAGTGCAGGCGACTGGAATGCGATGGGCGAACAGGCGCAACAAACGCTGTTGCTGAAATACCGCCTGACTTTCCCGGAAGAATCTTTCGTAAACTGGTGCTCGATTTTGGGAACCGTGCTTTCAAACGACGAGGTAAAAGACGGCGTTTCAGAGCGCGGTGGCTATCCGGTAGAACGCAAATTGATGAAGCAATGGGCCATGCGCATCACCGCTTACGCAGACCGGTTGATCGAAGGACTGAAAACCTTAGACTGGCCGGAATCCATCAAAGACCAGCAAACCAACTGGATCGGGCGCTCTCAGGGCGCTTCTATGCGTTTTGCGGTGGATGGCCACCCGGATAAACACATCGAAGTTTTTACCACCCGTGTAGATACGATTTATGGGGTAACATTCATGGTGCTGGCGCCTGAGCATGAATACGTGGCGACATTAACAACGGATGCCCAACGCAGCGAGGTTGAAAAATACATCAAATGGACGGCTTCCCGTTCGGATGTGGATCGGATGGCAGAAAAGCGCGTAACCGGCGCTTTTACCGGCAGCTACGCCATCAATCCCTTCAACGGCGAAAAAGTACCGGTCTGGATTGCCGATTATGTGTTGGCCGGTTATGGTACCGGTGCGGTGATGGCCGTTCCATCGGGTGATCAGCGCGACTGGAATTTTGCCAAACATTTCAATTTGCCGATCGTCCCCATTTTGGATGCACAACAGGATGTCGAAGAGGCAGCCGACGCCACCAAAGAAGGCCGCTACATCAATTCCGGGATCATCAATGGCTTGACTTATACAGAAGCGATACCCAAGCTGGTTGAATGGCTGGAAGAACGTGGCCTGGGCAAAGGCAAAATTCAATACCGCCTGCGCAATGCGGTGTTCAGCCGCCAGCGCTATTGGGGCGAACCGGTGCCGGTGTATTGGAAAGACGGGGTGCCTTACCTGATCGAAGCATCTGAATTACCTTTGTTGCTGCCGCAAGTAGACAAATACCTGCCCACCGAAACCGGCGAACCACCTTTGGGCCGTGCAGAAGGCTGGCTGTATCAAAATAAATATCCTTACGAATTGAGTACGATGCCCGGATGGGCCGGCTCTTCCTGGTATTTTTACCGCTACATGGATTCGCAGAACGATGCAGAATTTTGCAGCCCCGAAGCTGCGAACTACTGGCGTCAGGTGGATTTGTACCTCGGCGGATCGGAACACGCGGTTGGGCATTTGTTGTACAGCCGTTTCTGGAACCATTTTATGTATGACCTGGGTTTGGTACCGGAACGGGAATACGCTCAAAAATTGGTGAATCAGGGGATGATTCAGGGGCGTTCAAACTTAGTTTACAGGGCAAAAGAATGCTTTTTTGAAGAATTCCTGTGGATCAAAGTGTTGCAGCCGCTGCTTTCTGATATGCAACCGGTTCAAATGGCTCAGACTACCTTACAGGAGACCACTACTTATGATTTTTCTTTTTTGACGAATGACCTGGCGATCGAAGTGGTATCGTTTAAAATATTGGATAAGATTGCCTTGAAAAAAGGGATTGCTAAATCGGATGGGAAACGCCTGTTGGTTTTGACAATAGAGGAATTGATTGCGGATATTAACCAGCCGGACGTGATTGCTGATAAAATTCGCCAAGCAGCAGCAAGCAAAGCGTCTTATATCATATCTGAGGACAATCCTGCTTACGAATATTTGTTTGTTTCTCATGATTTGACTCAAAAGTACACACCCGAATGCTTTACGGCATTGCATGTGGATGTGAATATTGTAGAGGATGATCTACTGGATTTGTCGAAAGCGGCGCCCTTGAACCAGTTTGATAAAGCCAATTTTAAACTGAATGCGCACGGGAAGTTCCTGTGCAGTTTTGAAATTGAAAAAATGTCCAAGCGCTGGTTCAATGTCGTCAACCCGGATGACATCGTAGATAAATACGGCGCCGACTGCTTCCGGATGTATGAAATGTTCCTGGGCCCCCTTGAGCAGGCCAAACCCTGGAATACCAAGGGCATTGACGGAGTAATCCGCTTCCTGCGCAAGTTTTGGTCTATGTTTTACGATGACAAAGGCCGGTTTTTGGTGAATGAAGAAGCGCCAACCCGAGATGAATTGAAGGTTTTGCACCGCACCATCAAGCGGGTGACCGAAGATATTGAGCGCTTGTCTTTCAATACCTGCGTGAGCGCCTTTATGATGGCGACGAACGATCTCCGGGATTTGAAATGCTCAAAGCGTGCATTATTGGAACCTTTGCTGGTACTCATTGCGCCGTTTGCACCGCATATTGCTGATGAATTGTGGCATGTATTGGGCAACAAAGGCAGCATTCATACAACGGGGCGTTTCCCCGCTTGTGATGAATCTTACCTGCAGGAAGATGTGTTCAATTACCCGATTGCCATTAACGGCAAAACACGGGTTACGATCGCGATGCCGGCAGACGCCGCCAAAGATGCGCTCGAGGCAGCAGCTAAAGCGGCTGTGGAAAAGTGGACCGACGGTCAGGAAATCAAAAAGATTATTGTCATTCCAGGAAGGATGATCAATATTGTGGTATAACGAACCATGAGCAATTCCGAAAACATCGCCGCAGCTTTTGAACGCCTGAATGTCCTCGTTGTTGGCGATGTCATGATAGATCGCTACCTCTTTGGGCAGGTCAGCCGCATTTCTCCGGAAGCGCCGGTGCCGGTCGTGCATTTTCAACGCAGTGAAGACCGCCTCGGCGGTGCAGCCAATGTGGCGCTCAACATCAAAGCATTGGGTGCAACGCCCTGGCTGTGCACCGTAGTTGGCGCAGGGCCTGACAGCGAGCGTTTGCGGGATCTGTTGCCGCCAGCCGGTTTGTCCGATCAGGGAATTGTTTTTTCTCAGAACCGGATCACAACCGTAAAAACCCGGATCATTGCCTCCAACCAGCAACTGCTGCGGGTGGACAAAGAAGAAACCGGCGACATTGCGGAAAGCGAGGCGGAAATACTACTGCAACGAATTTGGAAATTGCTTGACCATCAGGCGATTGACGTGATCCTCTTCCAGGATTACAACAAGGGGGTTTTATCGCCGAAAATCATCAACGACGTCATGCTGGAAGCTCTTCGCAGGGACATTCCAACCGTGGTTGATCCCAAATACCACAACTTTTGGGCTTATAAACACGCCACGTTGTTTAAACCCAATTTGAAGGAAATGCGCGCTCAGGCGGCCATTGCCATCAGCCCGGAGCTGGATTCCCTGCAAATAACGGCCGCAGAGGTGCGCCGCCGCCTCGGCAATCGCTACACCATGATTACCCTTTCCGAAAAAGGCTTGTTTCTGGACGGCGACAACCGCAGGTTCATTTTGCCTACAGAAGCCCGGGACATCGCCGATGTCAGTGGCGCAGGAGATACGGTCATTAGTGTGGCGGCATTGGGCATCGCCGTAGGCATGGACATGGAACGGATGGCAACGCTTGCCAACCTCGCCGGCGGACAGGTATGCGAGCGCCCCGGGGTCGTACCGGTGGATCGAGAAAGTTTGTTGGAAGCTTTTGCTGCGTTCATGGAAAAGAGGGAAAGCAAATGAGCAAAAGGCAAGGGCTTTAGGGTTTGCCAACTTGCCTTTTGCCAACTTGCCAACTTGCCTCTTACCCTTTATCACATCATGGCAGCGCATATCAGTGATTTAGCGTTATTTTAGTGCCTTGTTTTTTGGAAAAACTATGCTAAAGTCTAAAGCTATGATCATCAAACGCTCCTTTCCGGTTATTATCCTCCTGTTTTTATACCAGGGCCTATTTGCGCAAAGCATTTTTTTTTCAGAAGACTTCGACAACGCTTTTCCGGTCGGGTGGATGCCTGTAAAAAGGCTTGGCAACAATCATCCCGCTTCCAATTGGCGCAGAACCACCACCGGCCCGCAGGGGGATTATGCAACAGAATCCCTGAACTCAACGACCGCATCCGGCGGTTGGATGATTTTTGACTCGGACTTGAGTTGCAGTACTCAGGGGCAAGATGCCTGGCTAATCTCTCCACCGATTGACGCTTCCACTCAGGAAATCGTATGGTTGATTTTTGAAACCTATTACCGGAGCTTCAACGACCGCCCGGCCATTCGGATTGGATCCAATTTAGATAATTTAAACAGTTGGGAAAATATCGAAGTGTTTCCGGGCATTTTTGCCACGCAGTTTGGCGGGGTCATCGAAGGCGACCAGGAATTAAACCCTCAAACTATTTACCTGAATCTCACCGAATTTATGGCCGGACAACCCAATCTCCGGATCGCTTTCCAGTTTTTATCCACCAATGATACGGATAATGGAGGCGACGGGATCGGTTGTGCCTTCAACTGGCAAATTGACGATGTACAACTTGCCAATTACGACCCCCGGCCCGATAGCGATATCCGCGTTAATGCCTTTTTTGGTGTGGCGCCCAATGCCATTACGCCGGTGACGCAAATAGAGCCAATTGGATTTTTGGCGGATATCCGCAATTCCGGCAAAAGCGTACAGCCAGCTACCACGTTGATGATTACCATCGAAAACAGCAGCGGCGAGATCGTTTATCAGGACAGCCTTTTGTTTGGGCCTATTGCACCGGATTCGACTGTGCAAAACGTTTTTTTTCAATCCGAATACACCCCGCCGCCAGTAGCTGAAGTCTATACGGCGACCTACGCTGCCCGCACGACCATAGCAGACGAATTGCCTGCCAACAACGCCCGTTCTTTCGGTTTTGAAATTTCCGATACCCTGTTTGCAAAGCAGTTGGGTGCAGATGAGGTCATCACTGCGTCGGGAAGCAATGATTTTACATTTGGGAATGTATTTTATGTGCCCAACGGCAGCAATCTTTATGCGCGCTACCTGAGTTTTGGCGTTGCAAATGCCCACCAACTTGCCGGCAAAACGGTCAATACCTATCTATACCGCTGGAATGGCGACGAAAACAATGACTTTTTGGCCAATCCGAACGAATACGGCGGCGGCCCTGTCGGGGCAAATGTCTACACCTTTACGGGGAGCGAAGGCAATAATCTGATTACCGTACCGGTAGATTTTGAAGGCGGCGGCGTCGCATTAGATGGGAACACCCATTATATCGCTGCAGTACAATACCAGACCAATAGCCCGCAGGAATTGTACATGCTGGTTTCAACGGAGCACGATTACCACGCGACTTATTTTTATACCGATTCGATGATGCAACCCCGATACGCAGCCGTCATTGACGTAGGCAATACCGGTTCGTTAGACTGGACGGGTTTCGGGCTGGATATTGTTCCTGTGGTGCGCCTCAGCGTTGGCCCCCTGACTGCAGCCGCCAACCGGATTCTGCCCGACGGCGCAGCAAAAATTTTCCCGAATCCGGTTACAGACGAAGCGACTTTATTGCTCGATCTGGCGCAAACATCCGATCAGGTGCTTTTGCAACTTTATGATGCCAAAGGGGCGTCATTATGGCAACGACAATTGCGCAAGGTGCAACAGGAGCGTATTCCCCTACGGTTTGGCAGGCTGGATCCAGGTGTCTACTGGCTGCGCATACGCACCGATGCGGGTATGGCGACCTTAGCGATCAGCGTCAAGTAGTTGCCTGCAATTTTTTATCGGCAGACAAACGGGTTAATTTTTATCTTCGCATCAGAGAGGCATGGATAAAACCACACTTAGACGGAAATGAAGCAGTGTCCACGTTGTCGAACGAGTCTGCCGGAGCAAGCCAAATTTTGCATCAATTGCGGTGCGCCACAAACTGCATCCGCAGTAAAAGCGCCTGAATTTCAATTAGATTTTGATAAAGATATTGCGGAACAGCTCAGCGCCGTGTTTTTTACGGAATTGCGCAAGCGGGTAGAAGAAGAAAATACGGCTTCGCGTTTTCAGGAGTACTCCGAACGGGTTTATACCTCCGGCTTTCGGGACACGATTCAACGCCGTGCTGCCTTGCTTGAATCGCAGATTCATACGCTATATGGCAATCTTGAGCGCAACGACGCCGACCTCAACCGGTCAATCCAGGTTTTTTGTGAAGAATTGCTGGATCAATTCATCATTCAGCATTGCAAAGACCTCAATGCGGTAGACCTCCCGGAAACCATACTCCAGCACCAGCAGCAAGTGTGGTCGCCCGGCGATTTGTTCCAGATTTCAATGGATTACCTTGATTTTCAAAACGAACAGGAAACCGTTTATACGGACTTCCTGGCGATGCCGATTGAAAAGTTGCGGAATGCGGCCAAAGCCTTTCTTTTTTCCGAACGCTCGGACGAGCGCATTTTTTTTATTTGCGACCTCAGCTTGCTCGGCAATTGCAAAGAAGGCTTTGCGCTGACGGAAAAAGCCCTGTATTGGAAGTCGCCCCTGGAAAAAGCCCGCCGTGCAACCTTAGATCAGCTTTACGACCTTCGGCGCAAAGAAAATTGGATCACCATCAACGAGCATTTTTTCAACGCCAACCCTTCCATGAATATAAAATTGCTGAAATTGCTGAAAGGCATACAGTTGAGGCTGTATTGAGGTTTTGGTTACGGGTTGTCTGTTACTGGTTACTGGTTATTGGTTATTGGTGGTGAGAGAACACGATATGGTTTCGTTACCCCGATCGCCAGAGCCCCAACCAATAACCAGTACACTAATAACCAATAACCAATAACCAATAACCAATAACCGCCTTATTTCCCAAAGCTCCCCGACACCACCAGCTCCTTCGACCCTGGTGTGTAGACATAGAATCCTTCGCCGGACTTGGCGCCCAAACGGCCCGCAGTAACCATATTGACCAAAAGCGGGCAGGGCGCGTATTTAGGATTGCCGAAGCCTTCGTGCAGAACCTTCAAAATGGCTAAGCAAACGTCCAATCCAATAAAATCAGCCAACTGCAGGGGCCCCATGGGGTGGGCCATGCCTAATTTCATAACGGTATCAATTTCATTTACACCAGCTACGCCTTCAAAAAGGGCATAAATCGCTTCGTTGATCATTGGCATCAGAATGCGGTTGGCAACAAAGCCGGGGTAGTCGTTTACTTCTACCGGAGCTTTTCCAAGCTTTTCAGACAGTTGCATGATGGCAGAACAAGTCGCATCGGAAGTCGAAAAACCTCTGATCACTTCAACGAGCTTCATCACCGGCACCGGGTTCATAAAGTGCATACCAATGACCTGCGCAGGCCGCTTAGTCACGGCTGCGATTTTGGTGATTGAAATAGAAGAAGTGTTGGAAGCCAGAATTGCATGTGGAGGCGCCGCCGCATCCATCCTCGAAAAAATATCCAATTTCAGAGCCATGTTTTCGGTTGCTGCTTCCACCACCAGGTCGGCATTTTGGACGCCTGAAGGAAGATCAGTAAAAAGCGTGATCCGGGCAAGTGTAGCTGTTTTTTCTGCTTCGGAAAGCGTACCTTTAGCGACCATTCGATCGAGGTTTTTGGCAATGGTGGCCAATGCGCGGTCAAGTGCATCGGAAGCAACGTCTATCAGCGCAACAGGATACCCCGTCATGGCAAAAACGTGCGCAATGCCGTTGCCCATGGTGCCTGCGCCGATTACTGAAATGTTCTGCATGGTTAGCGCTTTTTTATTTTGGCGTGAAAATAGGGAAAACACACCAGCTTAACAGCTTCAACTTCAACTTTCAATTTGAAGCGGCTCATTTTTCTGGCAAAAAATTAATACTCAGTTAACACACTACTGAATAGCTTTGCGCAACTTAATCGTAATCAAATGCAATTGAATAGCATCTTCCAGTTTTTTGTCCCGAAGGACAAAAAGTTCTTCCCGCTCTTCGAGCAGGCCAGTGGCAACCTCGTCAATATGGGACAGTTACTTGTGAAATACGTCAATGCTTCCAACGAAGCAGATAAAGAAGCGCTTCGGGTTCAGATAGAGGATTTGGAGCACACGGGGGACAAGATTACCCATCAGATCTCCATGGAACTGAGCAAAAATTTCATTACGCCATTCGATCGGGAGGACATCCATTATTTAGCCAATACGATTGATGACATTGCCGATTACATTCATGGCACCGCCAATCGGATCAATTTCTACGGGGTAAAAAGAATAACGCCGCCGATCAAACAACTTGCTGATCTGATTCTCGAAGGCTGCGAAAATGTGAACCTCGGCATACTCGCCCTGAAAAACATGAACAACTTTGACAAAATCATGGAGGCCCGCGAGAAGATCAACAATGTAGAAAGTCGAGCCGATAGCGTTTTTGACCATGCCGTTGCAGATTTGTTTGAAAACGAGCAAGATGCTAAGGAACTGATCAAATACAAGGAAGTATTGCAGAATATGGAAACGGCAACGGATAGCTGTAAAGACGCTGCTGCTGCTATGGAAGCCATCGCTGTCAAGAACGCCTGAGCAGGCACGCAATCCATGAGCGAACCCACTATCTTCAGCTTATAAAGTCAGTTAAATGGACTTTACACTATTATTGATCATCATTGCTTTAGCCCTGGTTTTTGACTTCATCAACGGTTTTCATGATGCAGCCAACTCCATTGCTACCATTGTTTCGACAAAAGTATTGACGCCTTTTCAGGCGGTACTTTGGGCGGCATTTTTCAATTTTCTGGCTTACTGGATTTTTGACCTGAATGTGGCCGACACCGTGGCTAAAACAGCCAATACCCTGAAAATTGACCTTGTGGTGATCCTTGCCGGGGTTTTGGCGGCTATTGCCTGGAACCTCCTCACCTGGTGGCTGGGCATACCGTCCTCGTCTTCCCATACCCTCATCGGAGGGTTTGCCGGCGCTGCATTGGCACATGCCGGCATAGATGCGGTCAACCTGCAAGTCATTGCAAGAACAGCCATTTTCATCTTCCTTGCGCCGTTGATCGGGATGTTTGTCGCTTATATCATCAATGTAATCATCATCAACATCAGTAAAAACGCCAATCCGCACACTGCTGACTGGTGGTTCAGGAAATTGCAATTGCTTTCTTCTGCTGCATTCAGCATAGGGCATGGTGGCAACGATGCCCAAAAAGTGATGGGTTTAATTTCTGCCGCCATTGTTGTTTACCTGACCCAAAACCATGAAACCGTTAGCGACATCCCATACTTGCTCAACTTAGACTACGCCATTAACGACGGCAAAGTCAAAATCGTAGAGCCTCCGTTTTGGGTGCCTTTGGCTTGTTACACTGCCATCGCGGCGGGTACAATGAGTGGCGGCTGGAGGATTGTGAAAACCATGGGAACGAAAATCACGAAAGTGACGCCTCTGGAAGGTGTATCCGCAGAAACAGCAGGCGCCATTACGTTGATTATGACAGAAAGACTCGGTATTCCGGTCTCTACAACGCACACCATTACCGGCGCCATCATCGGCGTGGGCTTGTCCAAACGCATTTCCGCCGTACGCTGGGGTGTTACCATCAGCCTGCTTTGGGCCTGGGTGCTGACCATTCCGGTTTCAGCAGGTGTTGCAGCCTTGATTTACTTTTTCCTGAACTTGTTTTTATAGCCCGATAGCTTTGAGCAAGTGAGGGCGTCACTTGGAGTGTCATCTCACAAACTACACCGATCGTTTTTGGAGCTTTTAGGGCGATGGCACGTTTTCGGAAGCAATATCCACCTTGTGCAACTTAGGTCGGATGATCAGTCGCAGCGACTGGTCGTAGGTGAAGTATCCCCAAAGCCAATTTAAGAATACAAATACTTTGTTTTTTACGCCAAGCAGGGAAAACAGGTGAACGAACAGCCAGACGAACCAGGCAAACGCGCCCTGAAATTTTATATTTGGCAAATCTACAACTGCCCGGTTGCGCCCGATCGTTGCCATAGACCCCAAATCCCGGTAAGTAAAAGGTTTCAGTGCTTTGCCGCTTTCCATTCGGATCAGGTTTTCAGCTAAGTTTTTGCCTTGCTGCATCGCGACCTGAGCCAATTGCGGGTGCCCGTTTGGGTACGCTTCCTCGGTCATCAAGGCAATATCGCCAATGGCGAAAATGTCTTCGTATCCTTTCACTTTTGAATGCCGGTCAACCAAAACCCGGCCTCCGGAGCCCATACATTCCTGAGCAAGACCGGCTGGCGCCTTGCCCGTAATTCCAGCGGCCCAGATGACTTTTTTGGCGGTAATGGTCGTGCCGTCATTGAGGGTAACTTGCTTGCCATCGTAAGCAACAACCCGTTTTTCCAATAGAATCTTTACGCCAAGGTTGGTCAAAAATTCCAGCGCTTTTGCAGAGGCTTGCTCCGACATGCCATTGAGCAGCGCATTATTGCCTTGAATCAAATAAATATCCAATTCTTCTATTTTCAGTTCCGGATAATCCTTTGGCAGGATGTATTTTTTCATTTCGGCCAGCGAGCCGGCGACTTCTACACCAGTTGGCCCGCCTCCTACAACTACAATGTCGAGGTAGCGTTGACGGTCATCATAATCCTCGATACTCAGCGATTTTTCGTAATCGGCGAGGATATGATTGCGCAGGTACAGCGCTTCTGACACAGATTTCATGGGAATCGCCTTTTCGGCAATCTGGGCATTGCCAAAAAAGTTGGTTTCAGCCCCGGTGGCCAGCACGAGGTAATCGTAATTGACGATGCCCAGCGCAGTATGTAATTTTCTTTTTTCAGGGTCAATTCGCTCTACTTCCGTCATGCGAATGAAGGTGTTCTCTTTTTTGCGAAACAGCTTCCGCAAAGGGAAAACAATGGAACTGGGCTCCAAACCGGCCATAGCCACCTGATAAAAAAGCGGCTGGAACTGGTGGTAGTTGTTCCGGTCTATCAGTACAACCTGGTAGCTTTTCCCCGCTAATTTTTTGACTAAGGAGATGCCTGCAAAGCCTCCGCCGATCACCACGACCCGCTTTTTATCTAATTCAGGAAGGTTGATTTTCATAGGATAATTTTCAAATAAGAACAAAAAAACGACCTTAATGTTGGAAGGTGTACGAAATTTAATTTGGCGCAAAATAACTATTTTACCACAGCGAACCGGCACGAGGATTCCTCGATTTCCGAAGTTGCCAACAAGTGGCAAAATAACCATGCAAAAGCCTTTCCGGAAACCCGGAAAGGCCTGATGCATTAAAATAATTCACAAAATGTCGTCTATTTGGCAACCACGAAACGCCGTGAAGTAGTGCCGGTTTCAGTGGTCAATTGCAATTGGTAGGTTCCGGCGGCAAGCGCTTTCACATTGAACCCGATATTGTCCTTTTGGGTTTGGCTGTACTGCCGCTCCAGTACCACTTTGCCGCTTACATCAAGAATGCGGATGTTCAGATTTTGAGCGGTTTGCTCCAGGTCGTAATCCACATTCAGGATGTCCAGTACGGGGTTGGGATATACCTCGACTACATTATGATCGGAAAGCGGAGCCTTGGTGTTTGTAGATGGCCCAACGTTTAACCGCACCACGGGGACAATGTCTCTGCCAAACCCGTTGGAGCTGAACTCGGCCGTAGAAAGATCGCCCACAGCCAGCATGGCCGCAAAACGTGGTCGGTCAAGAACTTCCGGACTATTCACGAAAACCATCGCCCCATAATCGTATGCCTCGCTACTACCCAAAAACAAATTCGTTTCAGCATCAGGCGCTGTGTATTCCAGCATCAGAATGTAATGGGTGTTGCTTTCCAATTGAACCTGTTCGTCAAAATCGAGCGTGATCAATTGATTTTGGGTTTCCGTTCCATTTATCAAGTAAGCGGCAAAAGTCAAAAAATTGCGCTCGGTATCCTGGACATTGCCATCTTCGTTGGTGTCCGTCCACGAATACAAGACCAGAAGCGGTACTTCATTGTCTAATCCCGAACCAATGAGTGAAAACGATGCGCTGATGGCAAATAACGGGGCGCCATCCAGTTCCGGTACAAAAAAATGGTTGCCATAGGCCCAGGTATGCGGTTCTCCCGGATCCCAGTTGTTGTCTGCCGGAACAATATTGCGCGTTGCCCCCGATTCTTTTGCCCAGGTATTGTCTGTGACCGTGAAATTGAAAGACAAAGCATCGTCGGAAGGGTCAAAATCAATTGCGTCCCCGGAAATCGTGTACGTCCCGGTATAGCTACCGGTTGCGGAAGGCGTAAAACTGCCTGCAAACGGAACGTTCTCGACAAGGGTATTTCCATTGACTTCATTGTAGGCTAAGTCTTCATTGTAGACTTCCGTTGCAGCATCTTTGATAATGCTCATGTTGAGGTTGACCCCTGTTTGGGCAGAAGCCCCCACATTGGATATATCGGCAAGGAAATGAATGGGTTCTACTAAGGCCAGCGGCGTGGCGGCATTTTGTGCCACGGCATAGAAATTTTCATTTACCCGGAGATTGTTGGCTTCCTGCTCGATGAGGCGAACATCGTCAATCGCCCAGTAGTAATAATCGGCCAGATAGCGAAACTTGATCCGCACCTGCGAAGCACCCACAGCGCCCGGAATTGGGAACCGGATGGTTGAGGTAAAGGCGTCGCTGTTAACCGCAAGTTCGGTGTTGATTTCTATTTCGGTCCAATCTTCACCGTTGTTAAGGCTGTAACCAACGAAATACTGGCTTTGAAACTGTCGGGTAAGCTGGGTAAATTGCAGGCTTACCCCGGCAACGCTCGCTGTACTCAAATCTATAGCCGGAGAAATCAGCTCCCCTTCCTGAACGGAGGTGCAAGGCCCCTCGCCCGTTGTATCCTCGTCGCCATTGCTGTCGTACAAATCGGAATTAAAAACCATAGCGCCATTGCAGGCGGTGCGGGAGGTCAGGGTGCCATTGCCGAACGCACCCCCTGTGACCACATTGCCAGCCGACCAGCGCCACAAGTCAAATTCCTGGGCGCCGTTTGCGCAGGAAATATTGTTGAGTTCCCAGCCGTTCAACCCGCCATTGAAATCACCTTCTCCGGGTTGATTGCCCCAAACAACGAGTTCGGGTTCATCCGGCGCAATCACCACTTCAATCGGGGTCAGAAGCCGAAGAACATCACAATTGGCTTTTGACATCATAAAACAAGGAATGTTGATCTGCCCGCCTACGTTTGTATTAGGCATCAAAACCACACTGGTCGCACTGGTATTGTTACAGACGATAACGGCAGTGGCGCCGGCGTTTTGCGCATTGAGGCATTTCAGGTCAAAATTGCAGCCGCCCCCACGATCTATCAGGGCGACTTTACCGGCAACATTGTTGATGGCCTGACAACCGTCGGCAAAAGGGGTGGTGGCATCCTGAGAGATGACCCATTCGCCGGAAAACGTTCCCGGCGTGCAGTCGCCGAAGGCGGCGCGGAGCAGCGGGTAATCAACGCCATTTACAGTGAGGGTGTGGAATTGAGCGCTGGCGGAAGGCTTACAGAGTCCTGTTAATACCACTGCAATAGCCAAACAGCGCGCGAATGCACGTGAAGCTCGTGTCATAATTTTCATAGCTTTAAGTGAACAAAAATAATTAAGGCAGGAGTTGGGGCTGCCCAATTCCTGCCTTCAAAGAAACAAAAAGCCTTTCCAGGTTGTCTGGAAAGGCTCTTTGAATTAATGATTATTTAAAAAACTGTCGGCTACTTTGCAACAACGAAGCGGCGGGTAGTGGTGCCGTTTTCAGTAGTCAGTTGCACATTGTAAGTGCCTGCTGCCAACTGCTTCACGTTGAATTCGACTTTGTCTTTTTTAACCTGGCTGTACTGACGATCCAGAACGACTTTGCCTGTGATATCCATTACCCGAATGCTCAGGTTTTGAGCAGTTAGCTCAAGATCGTAAGATACATTCAGAATGTCCTGAACCGGGTTCGGGTAAACTTCCACGCGGTTGTTATCAGACAGCGGGTCTTTGGTGTTGTTCACCTCTTCAGATGCATTCAGGCGTACAACAGGCACGATATCCTGGCCAAAGCCTGTGGAGCTGTAATCCGCAGTAGAAAGGTCGCCGATCGCCAACATGCCGGCAAAACGAGGCCGGGCAAGGGAGTCATTCACGAAAATCATGGCATCGTAATTGTAGGCTTCGCTGGCGCCTAACCACAGGTCAGTTTCAGCGTCAGGAGCATTGTATTCCAACATCGCCAGATAATGGGTATTGCTTTCTAAAGGAATAGTCTCGTCGCCATCGAAAGGAACCGTAATGATTTGATCCTCAGTTTCCGTACCTTCCACTAAATAAGCGCCAAAAGCAAGAAATTCGCGCTCTGTACTCTGAACGTTGCCGTCCTCGTTAGCATCTACCCACTTATAAAGTACGAGGAGTGGCACCTGGCCTGCAGCCGCCCCGCCATCTTGTGTGGCGTCAATTGCAAAAGAGATGCTGGTTGCATGAACCTCGCGGTCTCCCAAATCCGGTGTAGCGAAGTGGTTGCCATAAGTCCAGGTATGTGGCTCGCCATCTTCCCATTCAGTTCCAGCCGGAATAACGACGCGGGTTTGGCCCAATTCTTTTGCCCAGGTGCTATCGGTCACTGTGAATGCGAAGGACAATTCGTTGTTGGTGTCGTCGAAATCATCCTGATCACCGGAAATGGAGTAAGTCCCGGTATAACCATCAATGGCATCCGGCGTGAAGCTTGCAGGGAAAGGAACATTCTCAACAATCGCGTTGCCTCCGACATCACCATAAACCAGGTCTTCGTCAAAAACAACGGAGTTATCCGATTTCACAATCGTCATATTCAGGTTTACGCCGGTTTGCAGAGAAGCGCCGAGGTTAGAAATGTCCGCTAAGAAGTAGATTGGTTCTACCATCACTAAAGGTGTAGCGGCATTTTGGGCAACGGCATAGAAGTTGTCATTTACCTGAAGGTTGTTGGCTTCCTGCTCTACCAGCCGCACATCGTCAATTGCCCAGTAGTAGTAGTTGGCATCATAACGGAATTTAACCCGAACCTGCGATGAACCAACCACGCCCGGCAGAACGATGCGGACAAGATTAGTAACAACCATTTGCGAATTTACCACCAGATCCTGATTTATCTCAACCTCTGTCCAGGTCATCCCATTGTCTATGCTATACCCTACAAAGTATTCGCTATTGAACTGGCGGGTTACCTGATAAAACTCGAGGCTGACGCCTGCTGCGGTAACATTGCTCAAGTCAATAACCGGGGAAACGAGTTCGCCTTCCTGCGGGGCGGTGCAAGGGCCGGTGCCAGGAGTATCGCCAGCGCTATCGTACCCATCAGAAGTGAAAACCATGGCGCCGTTGCAACGGGTAGGAGAACTGATCGCGTTGTCGCCAAATGCGTTGCCCGTAACTGCGCCGGCCGCGTCCCATCTCCAAAGTTCAAATTCCTGAGCGCCGTTGCCACAGGAAATGTTGTTGACTTCCCAGCCGTTCAAGCCGCCGTTGAAGTCGCCTTGACCGGGTTCATTGCCCCAAACTACGACAGCATCATCTGTTGACTCGATATCAACGGTAATGGGCGTGAGCAGGCGAAGTACATCGCAGTTCTGTTTCGACATCATGAAACAGGGAATGGTTACCTGCGCCCCCACGGATCCCGGAGGCATCGAAACAGGGGCTGCTGTAGAATTGTTGCAAACAATTACCGCGATTGCGCCGGCATCTTGTGCGTTGAGGCACTTAATACCAAATTCGCAGATACCCCGGTCAACCAATGCAATTTTACCGTCAATGTCATTGATAATTGGTTCGCAGGCGTTTGTGGTCGTGCCGGTAGTTGTACCTGTCACGACAACGCCGTCGTCAACAATGACCCATTCTCCGGTAATAGTTGCCTGACCACAGGCGCCAAAGGCAGCACTTACTAACGGGTAGCTGGAACCGTCTACGGTCAATTGTGAAAATTGGGCATTTGCAGCCGAAAATATTCCAAGCGTCAGTGCCACCATTGTGGAAAAGCGAAGGACAGCATGTGAAAATCGCATCATAGTTTGAATGATTTAATGATAAAAAGAGTGTCGGAATCGGAAAGTTACGCTTTCAGGGGCAAAGAAATGTAAATCCGTTTAAAGTTTGTCAATCAAGTGACATAAATGTTGTCGTACTTACCATTTGCAAGTATAATATAGTACAGTATCGCTAAAATAACCCACTTAGACTAAAGGCACTGCCGGAGTGCTATTCTTTGGATGCCGGGTGCATGAACCTGGGTGATCGCATCTACGAGGTTTTTGTAATGTGCCGGAAACCTGACAAAGTCAAGATCTTCCGCATCTACAATCAGGATGGGTATAGCAGGTTCCGTTTTAAAAAAATCGAAATAAGCATCCTGTATTTGGGCGAGGTATTCCGGACTGATGTTTTGTTCGTACTCCCGGCCTCTTAATTGGATGTTTGCGATCAGATTTTCCACTGGCCGATGCAGGTACAGGATCAGGTCAGGCTTGGGCGAATTGGCGTTCAGGATATGAAACAACCGCTGAAACAGGCGGTATTCTTCTTCGTTCAGGTTGTTGCGCGCAAAAAGCAGGGTTTTCAGGAAAAAATAATCGGCAACTGCACGTTGTTGGAACAAATTCTGCTGGGTTAATTCATCCTGAAGCTGCTTGTGGCGTTCGGTCATGAAAAAAAGCTCCACCGTAAATGCATGGCGCTCCGGGTTTTCATAAAAATAAGGGAGGAAGGGGTTGTCTGCGAATTGCTCCAAGACTAACCGGCAGCCATAATCTTCGGCAATCATGCGGGTGAGCGTTGTTTTTCCTGCACCGATATTCCCTTCGATGGCAATGAATTGGTATGGAAAAGGCCAGGATTGCATGTTTGTTATTTCTTACAAGGTTAAAGTAGGTTTCTCAAGGTTAAAGTAGAAAGGGTAAAGGTTAAAGTAGAAAGGGTAAAGGTTAAAGTAAGGTTTACGTTTCACGATCATTTTACGGATTCCCCCTTTAACCTTTTTACTTTATCCTTTAACCTTTTTACTTTATCCTTTAACCTTATTTTCTGATCCTCAAATCCTCACCGCTTCCAACTCATCCTCCGACTCCTCCAGCAACACCGTCACCGTTTTTTTTAGAACAGGATGGGTGAAATCCGGCGCAATTTCCGCTAATGGCGCCAGCGCAAAATTGCGCTCATGGAGCCGCGGGTGCGGAATCGTCAGGGTAAGGGATTCGAGGATCAAGTCTCCGTAAAACAAGATATCTATATCAATGATCCGCTCGCCCCACCGCAAAACCTCCATACGTCCCATCTGTTTTTCGATCTGCTTAACCGCATTCAATACGGCAAACGGCGATAAAGCGGTTCTTACCAACAAAGCCTGGTTCAAAAAATCCGGCTGGTCGCGAATGCCCCAGGGCGCCGTTTGATACAAGCCGGAAGCTTGCAGAATGGCGCCAACCTGTTTTTCTATGGCAAAGCGCGCTTGTCGCAAAAAATCTTCCCGATTTCCAAGATTGCTACCGGTAAGCAGGTAAAGGTTTTCGCTGTCGCCCATGTCGCAAAAGTAATGGAGCAGGTGGGATTCCGTTCGCCATCGGCCATTTTTTTTATACCTTTGTTGCCAATATATTTGCCTAACCATATCCGACCATGTCAAAAAACGCGATTCTGCCAGGCGCTGCCGAAGCTGAAACCCTTCCGGGTTTGAGTAAAAAAGAAGTGTTGCGCGATTTTGAAATCTGTTGCATCAGCCGGGAAGCAAGCCTCATTGCCCGGAAAGAAGTACTCACCGGAAAAGCCAAATTCGGCATCATTGGCGATGGAAAAGAAGTGCCGCAAGTGGCGCTTGCAAGGGCTTTCCGCAAAGGAGATTTTCGCTCAGGGTATTACCGCGATCAAACGCTGATGTTCGCTTTGGGAACCAGCACCCTCGAAGCTTTTTTTGCGCAACTTTACGCCGATCCGGAAAACGACCCATTTTCAGGAGGACGCCAGATGAATTGCCACTTTGCAACGCCTTTAGTAGACGAAAAAGGCAACTGGACGCCTCATAAAACGCTGTACAACGTCAGCTCTGACATTTCCAGTACAGGCGGACAAATGGCCCGGGCGCTTGGTTTAGCCTTAGCTTCAAAAAAATACCGGGAAAACGAGGCGCTTCGAACAGATACGCCTTTTTCTGACAACGGCAATGAAATCTCTTTCTGTACGATTGGCGATGCCAGCACTTCGGAAGGCATTTTTTGGGAAACCATGAATGCTGCCGGTGTCATGCAGGCGCCTTTGGCTGTGTTGGTATGGGATGACGGCTACGGAATTTCAGTTCCGATTGAACACCAAACCGTCAAGGCCAGCATATCCGAAGCCTTATCCGGGTTTCAGAATGAGGATCACAAAAAAGGGATCGAGTTATACGTTGAAAATGGTTGGGATTATCCCGCTTTGGTCGAATTGTTTCAGCAGGGCGCCGCGCGTATTCGGCGCACCCACAATCCTGCGTTGTTTCACATCAAAGAATTGACGCAACCACAGGGACATTCCACTTCCGGCTCGCACGAGCGCTACAAATCCAAAGAACGCTTGCAGTGGGAACGCGAAATGGACTGCATCGTCCGCATGGAAGCCTGGATGATCGAATCCGGCATTGCCACCCCGGAAGAAACCAAAGCCATTCGGGAGCAGGCCAAAAATTATGCCCGCGAGAGCAAAGATCGCGCCTGGAAAGCCTTTAATGAACCCGTTCAGATTGCTTTGCGCGAATTGCTCGGGATTTACCAACCGCTTGCTGCGGTTTCTCCCGATGCGGCGGCGCTGGTGCGTGAACTGCAACAACACAACCAGCCCTTATTGGGTGAAATGGTTCAAAATGCCCGGCGCGTGCGCCATGCGTTGATGCTCGCAGGGGCGCCCGAATCAGAGGAATTAGAGGAATGGCTGCAAAAAGCGAACCTGCGCGCCGATAAAAATTACCACGCCGATTTATACAGCGCTTCTCCGCGCTCGGCATTAAATGTACCGGTTATCGCACCAAAATTCACGGCTGAATCGCCGATGAAAAATGGCTTTGAAGTGCTCAATAGCTTTTTTGACAAAGCTTTGCAGCGCCATCCGGAGTTGTTTGCTTTCGGAGAAGACGTCGGGTATATCGGCGATGTGAACCAGGGATTTGCCGGACTGCAAAAGAAATATGGTTCCAGCCGGGTTTTTGATGTTGGTATCCGGGAGTGGACGATCATGGGCCAGGCGATTGGAATGGCCATGCGCGGTTTGCGCCCCATCGCAGAAATTCAGTACCTCGATTACCTGCTCTATGGGCTTCCGGCTTTATCGGACGACTTGGCCACCCTGCGCTATCGCAGTAAGGGGCAACAACAGGCGCCTGCCATCATCCGCACGCGCGGCCATCGCCTTGAAGGCATCTGGCACGCCGGTTCGCCGCTTGGGATGATCATCAACTCGCTTCGGGGCATCTATGTTGCCGTTCCGCGCAACATGACCCAGGCCGCCGGCTTCTACAACACTTTTTTGCAGTCCGACGACCCGGCTCTCGTCATCGAATGCCTGAACGGCTACCGCCTCAAAGAGCAAATGCCCGATAATTTGGGCGAATACACCGTGCCGCTTGGCGTGCCGGAAGTGCTGGAAGCCGGCGACGATGTCACGCTGGTGACTTATGGTTCCTGTGTACGGATTGCGCAGGAAGCTTGCAGAAAATTGGAAAAGCATGGCATTTCGGTAGAGCTTATTGACGTCCAGACTTTACTGCCATTCGACCTGGAACACCGCATTGTACAATCTTTGAAAAAAACCAGCCGCATCCTGTTTTTAGATGAAGACGTGCCCGGCGGCGCTACGGCTTACATGCTCCAGCAGGTAATGGAAGTGCAAAACGGCTATCTATACTTAGATGCGCCTCCGGTCACGCTGACCGCACATGCGCACCGGCCACCTTATGGCTCTGATGGGGATTATTTTTCGAAGCCGAGTGTGGAGGATGTGTTTGAAGCGGTGGTTGAGTTGGTGAGGATTTGAGGATTTGAAGATGTGACAGACCAATAACAAATAACCAATAACAAATAACCACTACTACCCCCATCTCAACTTCCCATCCTCCTGTTCCAAAAAACCTTCATCCATCAAATACCCAATCGCCGTCAGCACCTTTTCTTCCTGCGCCGGCGGAAAAGCTTTTACCACCTGCTCCAGCGTTAAAGGGCTGGCTTTCAGCAATTCCTGAATCCATTGTTTGTAGTTTTCAAACTGATCGGTGCTGATGTCCGTTCGGGTACGGCCGGTACAAACATCGCAAATGCCACAGTTTTTATCCACTTCCTGTCCGAAATAGTGCAAGAGTTGGCGGTTGCGGCACACCGGCGTTTCCGCGTAAGCGACTGCTTTGCGGATGCGCTCCAAATGACGATTTTTGCGAAAAGCGTACAATTGACGGTCAATGTCCAACACATTCGCGTCCACTCGCTCTTTCGTGAAAACGATCTGCGGTTTTTCCTTTTGCGCGGCGTAGTCAATAATCCCGTCTTTGTGCAGCAACTTCAGGGATTTGTCCAAGTCCGCTCGGGTCATGTTTAAAAAATTGGCCAATTGGCCTTCCCGGACATTGATATTGTGCAAAAAAGCCCCCTGATACGTGCGCAAAATCGCTTTGATAATGCGATCTAATTTGGGATGCCGAAGCAGGTAATCGTACAATTCTTCTTTGGATACCAGAATGCGCAGGGTAGAAGGGATGAGTACCGCTTCGTTCAGCACAATCCAGCCCGCCTGTTCCAGCACTTTGAGGCAACTCAATACTTTGATCGCTTTGAAACCGTAGTTTTTGCAAAACTCGGTCACGTCAAAATCGTAGCCTTCGCCTTCGCCGCTGCCGACCGCCAATTGCAGGTAACTGCCCAGCGCTTTGTACACCTGGCGGAGTTCTTCTATTTCGGGAAAGGCAATTTCGTACTGCTCCTCTAAAGAGCGGCGGTCGCTGTCGTTGTACAATAAAACGGCGTAGGCTTTTTTTTCATCGCGCCCGGCGCGTCCGGCTTCCTGAAAATACGCTTCTATGCTGTCGGGCAGATCTATATGGACCACAATGCGCACGTCGGGTTTGTCAATGCCCATTCCGAAAGCATTGGTACTGACCATCACGCGCACTTTATTGGCTACCCAGGCATCCTGCTTGGCAGAGCGCGCTTCGGCGTTGAGTCCGGCGTTGTAAAAATCCGCGCTGATGCCCCGCTGTTTGAGCATGTCTGCAATGTCTTTTGTTTTTTTGCGACTGCGCACGTAGACGACGCCACTGCCGCGCACTTTGGTCAGAATGTCTGCAAGCTTTTCCAATTTGTGTTCTTCCTGCAAAACGGAATAGGAGAGGTTGTCGCGGGTAAAGCTTTTTTGGAAGACATTGCGTTTGCGGAAAGCCAATTTTTCCTGGATGTCTTCGACGACCTGTTGCGTAGCGGTAGCCGTCAGGGCCAAAACCGGCACATCGGGCAGCCATTCCCGGATTTTGGCAATTTCTAAATAAGGCGGCCTGAAATCGTAGCCCCATTGCGAAACGCAATGCGCTTCGTCAATCGCCAGCAGGTTCACTTTCATGCGCCGGATGCGCTCTTTGGCTAAGTCGGTTGTCAGCCTTTCCGGTGAAAGGTAGAGCAGCTTGGTATTGCCGTATACGCAATTGTCGAGGATGCGGTCAATGTCGCGGTAAGCCATACCGGAATAAATGGCAACCGCAGGAATTTCTCTCTTTTGCAGGTTGTATACCTGGTCCTTCATCAGCGCAATCAGCGGTGACACGACGATGCAAATCCCTTCCTGGCAGAGCGCCGGCACCTGGAAACAGAAGGATTTTCCGCCACCGGTTGGCATCAGGGCGAGGGTGTCCGTGCCATTCAGGACAGACTGTATGATGTCTTCCTGGAGTGGCCGGAATTGATCGTATCCCCAGTATTGTTTAAGAATGGCTTGCGGCGAAACGGACATAAAAAATTAAGCTCTGAAAACCGATGATTTTCAAAGATACGCAAGTGGAATGAGAAGAACAAAAAAGAAGCGGAACAGGATGTTCCGCCCCCAAAAACAACTCAAATCGTTAATTCTTGCTGTACAATCGAACGCTGTTCGATTGGTTGATTGATATTTATTTCAACCGAACAGCGTTCGGTCGTACTTTGAACCGAAGCGTTCGGCGGTACGGTTCGCTAAATAATCGTCGAAACCTGGGCGATCACTTTTTCCGCCCTGGACTTAAAATATTCCGGCTCGGCAATCAGGCAATAAACCAAATCCCCAAATTGCGAGCAGCTACAAGGAATCGCCGGTTTGAGGTCGGGCGTGCCGATGCCCCGTTCCAGCAGGTATTGTACGGCTTTGCGGATCTCATTCGCCTCTTCAGTCAGGTTGAAATAGTCAAGCAGCATGGCTGCTGACAGAATCGCCGCAGCGGGGTTGGCAATATCCAATCCGGTAGCCTGCGGGTAAGAACCGTGAATGGGTTCAAACAAAGCCGTTTTTGCGCCGTAGGAAGCAGAAGGCAGCAAGCCCATGGAGCCGGCAATCACGCTGGCCTCATCCGAAAGAATATCGCCGAACATGTTGGAAGTCAGCATCACATCGAATTGCGCAGGGTATTGAATCAACTGCATGGCGGCATTATCCACAAACAAATAGTCCAATTCAATATCGGGATGGTTTTTTGCCATTTCACCCACGACTTCCCGCCATAAACGGGAAGTTTCCAGCACATTCGCCTTGTCTACCAGCGTTACTTTTTTGCGGCGCTTCCGGGCGTATTCAAACGCCATTTCCGCGATGCGTTCGATTTCATAGCGCTCGTATACCGCTATGTCGTAGGCCCTGTTGCGGTCTTCGCTGCGGCCTTTTTCGCCGAAATAAATATCGCCGGTTAGTTCGCGCAGGATTACCATGTCTACCCCTTCAATCCGGTCGTCTTTCAACGGGGAAAGGTGGGCCAGACTGCTGTAAGTTGTAACCGGGCGCACATTGGCGTAAAGCCCAAGCGACTTGCGCAACTTAAGCAAACCTTGCTCCGGTCTGATTTTCGCGGTTGGGTCGTTGTCGTATTTTGGGTGGCCGATGGCGCCGAAAAGCACCGCATCGGCGTCCATGCAGACGGCAAGCGTCGCTTCCGGAAGCGGATCGTTGTTGAGGTCAATGGCAATGGCGCCGACGTGGGCGTACACATAATCGAAATGGTGTTTGAAATGATCAGACACCGCTTCGAGCGCTTTTACGGCCTGCGTCGTTACCTCCGGACCGATGCCGTCGCCCGGCAATACGGCTATTTGCTTTTTCATACCAATTCCCGTTGTTTTTCAAAAGCTGCGATTTCAGTTTTGAGGCTGAGCAGGTAGTCAATATCGTCGTACCCGTTCAACAGGCACATTTTTTTGTAGGGGTCTATTTCGAACCGGGCAGACAAACCTTTAGCAGGAATACTAAAGGTTTGTTGTGCCAGGTCTACTTCAAATGCTGTGTTTGGATCCGTTTCAATGGTTTCAAAAATCTGATTCAAAAATGCATCAGAAACCTCCACAGGCAGCAAACCATTGTTGATGGCATTGCCCCGGAAAATATCTGCATAAAAACTGGAAACCACCACTTTGAAACCATAATCATACAAAGCCCACGCTGCGTGTTCCCTGCTGGAACCACATCCGAAATTTTTGCCGGCTACTAAAATTGCGCCGCCGTAGATCGGGTTGTTTAGCACGAAGTCAGGCGCTGGCGCGCCATTCGCCTGGTAACGCCAATCGCGGAACAGGTTTTCACCAAAGCCTTCCCGGGTGGTCGCCTTCAGAAAGCGCGCCGGAATGATCTGGTCGGTGTCCACATCCTCGGCAGGCAAGGGGACAGCAGTTGAGCGAAGTATTTGAAACTTTTCCATAAACTGTTCTTAGAAAGCATCCCGGGGAAATCCCCAAAATGATCTTATGAAATTTTCTGCCGGTTGAACCGGATAACGCCAAGCGAAGCCAGCAACATCAGGATCGGGTACGTGAAATCAAATTCAAACCAGCGTTTTGCAAAGTTGATTGAATCCGGGAATTTGTGGTGGTTGTTCTGAAACAGTTCGCCCATCAGCAAGATCCCCAGCGGGGAACTGTTGTGGGAATGGTCACCGTTGTCAAAATTCTGATAGCCGTATTTATGACCGCACCAGTTGACCAAAGCGCCCTGAACCGGCCCGATCAGGTAGTGAACCGGCAGCAACAAGAGCCACCAGGCAGATACATCCTGAAAAACAATAAAGTATAGGTAAAACAAAGAATAGCCAACGCCCCATCCAATGCGAACGACTAAATTGTCTCCAAATTTATCCATCGCATTCCAAACCGGCAGGTTTTTGATGAACTGGGTATCCGGTAAACGGATGCCACGCACAAAATCATTGTAGATGTCGCGCGTTTTCATCATCATCTGAAAAACATCTTTGAAAAAATGCGGCGAATGAGGGTCTTTTTCGGTATCACTGTAAGCGTGGTGCATCCGGTGCATCACCGCGTAGGCTCGTGGGATCAAAAAAGACGATCCCTGAAACAGCCAGGTCAGAAAATAAAATACTTTTTCCGTGATTTTGCCCATGCTAAACATCTGATGCGAAGCATAGCGGTGCAAAAACGCCGTGTGAAAAAATAAAGAGAGAAACCAATGTGCAAAAAAGAAAATGATAATTGCCCAAAACATAAATTTTGTTGATTGAGTTGTTAAATGATTACAAAACAAATTTCCGTGTAAGAAGTTATTGGGGGTCGTCCATTTAGTCGAGTGTTGAGCTTTAGAGCAAGTGTGTGTTACTTTAAGTGTAATGTTGCCAACTTAGCGAACGATAACCACGAAGTGGTTAAAGGTGAATAGCCCCCGATGTAATCGGGGGTTAGTCGCATCAACGAGTTGTAACGGGCAACCCCGAATGGGGTTGAATGTTAATACGTCACGCCCCATTGTCAATATTCAACCCCATTCGGGGTTGCACGCACCTCACCATTTCCACTTTTCCCCCGATTGCATCGGGGGCTATTCACATTTGACCCTTCCAGGGTCGTTCACGTGCCCTGCTATCGGACTATAAAGACAGACACTAATTCAACTCCTCCCGCACGTCCACAATTCGCCCGGCAATCGCCGTCGCAGCAGCCATCAGCGGGCTGGCCAAAATGGTGCGCGCACCTTGTCCCTGCCGGCCTTCAAAATTTCTGTTCGAGGTGGAAACACAGTATTCTCCCCGAGGAATTTTATCTTCATTCATTCCCAGACAAGCGGAGCAACCCGGCTCCCGAAAATCAAAACCAGCCTCCCGGAAAACGACATCCAATTGCTCGGCTTTAGCCTGGGCTTCCACGAGTTTTGAACCCGGCACAATCATGGCGTGCACATTTGGCGCTTTTTGTTTGCCTTTGACGAAAGCCGCCACCAAACGAAGGTCTTCGATGCGGGAATTGGTACAACTCCCAATGAAAACGTGATTGACCGTTTTGCCAATCAGTTGTTCGCCCGGCTGCAAGCCCATGTATTCCAGCGCTTTTGTGAAGTTTTTCCCATCCTCATTGGGGATATGACCACTAACCTCGATGCCCATTCCCGGATTGGTGCCATAAGTGAGCATGGGCCCAATGTCTTCTGCCTGGAAGTGGTATTCCTGGTCAAAAACGGCCTCCGCGTCCGAGTACAAGGTTTGCCAGTAGGTTGAAGACCGATCCCAGGCATCGCCTTCCGGCGCAAATTTCCTGCCCTGAACATAGCGAATAGTCGTCTCATCCGGTGCAATCAATCCGCCACGAGCGCCCATTTCAATGCTCATGTTGCAGATCGTCATCCGGGCTTCCATAGAGAGGGAGCGGATCGTACTACCCGCATATTCTACAAAATAACCGGTGCCGCCTGCCGCTGTGAGTTTTGCAATGATGTACAAAATAATGTCTTTGGCAGATACGCCTTTCGGCAAAACGCCATCCACATTGATGCGCATTTGCTTCGGTTTTTCCTGCAACAAGCACTGCGTGGCCAGCACTTGCTCAACCTGGCTCGTGCCAATGCCAAACGCAATGCAGCCAAACGCGCCGTGGGTGGATGTGTGGCTGTCTCCGCAAACGATGGTCATACCCGGCTGCGTGATGCCCAATTCCGGGCCAATGACGTGTACGATACCCTGATATTCGTGCCCCAAGCCGTATAATTCAACCCCAAATTTGGCGCAATTTTCGGTCAGTTTGTCCACCTGATAACGCGAAAGCGCTTCCTCAATAGGCAGGTGTTGGTTTTTGGTCGGAACATTGTGATCCGCCGTTGCAATGGTTTGTTTTGGCCGGAAAACCGGAATTCCCCGTTGCTCCAGACCCGTAAATGCTTGCGGGCTGGTCACTTCGTGGATGAAGTGCCGGTCAATGTACAACACATCTATTCCCCCCTGAACGTTGGCAACTAAATGAGCTTCCCAGATTTTATCAAACAGTGTTTTTGGCATTCCTGTAATGGTTAAGGATTCGTTCATGGAATTCAGACAACAGCAGCAAATTCATTCGTGATGATTCCCGCAAGGTCTTCGTCGCCAACTTCTTTTTTCCCGTCAGCAACAATGAGAAAGCGTTCGTACACCACGTCCAATTCCATTTTGCTCAATTCAAAACCGATGCTTTTTGCCCGGTAGGCGATGGCTGCCCGGCCGCTGCGCGCAGTGAGAACAATTTTGGAGTGGTCAACACCCACATCAAGCGGATTGATGATTTCGTAAGTTTCCCGCATTTTGATTACGCCATCCTGATGAATACCAGAAGAATGCGCGAATGCATTGGCGCCAACGATGGCTTTGTTGGGCTGCACGGGCATACCCATGAGTTCTGAAACCATCTGGCTGGTCTGGTTGAGCAAGCGGGTCTGAATATTGGTGATACAATTCAAATCAGGGTGCTGGCGCAAAATCATCACCACTTCTTCAAGGGAGGTATTGCCGGCGCGTTCGCCAATGCCGTTGATGGTGCATTCAACCTGGCGGGCGCCGTTCTGTACTCCGGCTATGGAATTGGCCGTAGCCAAGCCCAGGTCATTGTGGCAATGTGTAGAGAGAATGGCTTTATGAATGCCCCGGACATTTTCCCGCAAGTATTTGATTTTCGCACCGTATTCTTCCGGCAGACAATAGCCAGTGGTATCCGGAATGTTCAGCACGGTAGCGCCGGCGGCCAGCACAGCCTCCAATACCCGGGCCAAATATTCGTTTTCGGTACGGCCTGCGTCTTCTGCATAAAATTCGACGTCTTCTGTGAAGCTTTTTGCATATTTTACGGCAGCAACCGCCCGTTCGATGATGGCTTCCTGCGTGCTGTGCAGTTTGTGGCGGATGTGCATATCGGAGGTGCCGATGCCGGTGTGGATACGAGGGCGGCGGGCGTGTTTTAACGCGGCAGCAGCGACTTCAATATCGCGCTCAACGGCCCTGGATAACCCGCAAACAATAGGCTCTGTAACCGATTTGCAAATATCCGATACAGATTGAAAGTCGCCGGGACTCGATACCGGGAAACCGGCTTCAATAACGTCAACGCCTAATTTTTCAAGTTGCTGTGCAATCTCAATTTTCTGATCGGAGTTTAGTTTACAGCCCGGAACCTGCTCTCCGTCGCGGAGTGTAGTATCAAAGATAAAAATTTGGGTATCAGCCATAGCTTGATGTTTGGAATACGTTACTAAGTTTGCATGCAGCAATGAACAACGATCAAAATTAAGTGAGCGTTCATCGCTCCTGAAATCAAAAAAGCCTGTTAGTACAAGCCTGCATAGGAGGGATTTCTTTGTAAATGATTGCTTGTTAATTATTTGAATAATACTCAACTACAATGCCTAAACAGAAAACGGATGATTTGATTCAGTTGATCCGCTCCTTGAGCAGGGCAGAAAAAAGGCATTTTCGGCTTTTTGTAGGGCGCAACCAATCGTCCGATGACATCCTTTTTTTGCAGTTGTTCGATTTCTTAGAACGGCACAAAGACTACGATGAGGAGTTGATCATCAAGCGGATTCCGGCCATTAAAAAAAGCCAGCTTTCGAATCTTAAAGCGCACTTATACAAGCAGTTGTTAACGAGTTTGCGCCTGTTAAACAAGAACTATAACGAGGATATCCAGATTCGGGAAATGATTGACTGCGCCAGGGTTTTGTACAACAAGGGCCTCTACCGCCAGGCATTGGACATGCTCGATAAAGTGAAAACCCGGGCGATGAAAGGGAAATTTCATGTTCAGGCGATGGAAATTGTAGAATTTGAAAAGTTGATCGAATCGCAATACATCACCCGGAGCATAGAGGGCAGGGCAGAGGAACTGACGACCCAAACCAATCGGCTTACGGCCATTTTGGTGCAAACCAACCGGTTTTCCAATCTGGCTTTGCAACTCTACGGGCTTTACCTGAAAGTGGGCTATGTACGCAGCGAAAAGGACTACCGCTTGGTGCGCGAGTTTTTTTATTCCAACCTGCCTCCAACGAATTATCAGGAATTAGATTTCTGGGGAAAAATTTACTACTGCCAGGCATTTACCTGGTACCACCATACGACCCAGGAATTCACTTATGGGTACCGCTATTCCCAGAAGTGGATTGATCTTTTTGAGGCGAATCCCGAAATGAAACTGATCAACCCGTCGCTTTACCTCAAAGGGATGCATAACCTGCTGACCAATTTGTTCAA
>Ga0209573_1000671_pt1 | contig 66038 bp, 62 predicted proteins | sample TNRBio252014_DNA_FD_185870 | JGI IMG/M metagenome (GOLD analysis project Ga0209573, IMG submission 185870) | Wastewater treatment Type I Accumulibacter community from EBPR Bioreactor in Madison, WI, USA - TNR Reactor_6/25/2014_ DNA (SPAdes)... | ecosystem: Engineered > Bioreactor > EBPR >...
TGCCAGCAGCAGTGACCTACGTCAGTTCGAGCGCCAGCCAAGGTTCATACAACAATGCAACGGGTCTTTGGACAGTCGGTACGGTGGCCGTGGGAACGCCCCTAACACTGACCATCACCGTGACGGTTAACTAAGAAATCCCTTCCGCCGCGTTTCCTCCGGCACGCCCCGCAGTCTCTTGGTTGCGAGGTGTTTTTGTTGAGAAAGGGCAGTTTATCTAATACCAATTAGGGGAAATTACTGTTTATATTACTCGTTTTCAACCTTTTACGTGCTGACATGAGCAAAGCGAACAGACGAAGTGGCATCAACTTTTCAATATCCAAGGGATATGAAAGTGTTGATGGAAAAAACATAAGCTAATTTTCATCACGTACTTATAAGGTAGAGGCGAGCTCAATAATAGCTAATTGGTATTAGGTATTGGCATGAGCAAAGCGAACTGACGAGGTGGCATCAACCTTTCAACACAGCGTTGATGGATAAGGGATGTGCTTAATAGCCAACTGGTATAAGAGTTAGTAATTAAGTGTGTTCTCCATTGGTTTATAAATGAAGCAATCCACACATTGCGAAAAACAAAAAGCCGCACTTCCATCGGAGTACGGCCTGCTTTTGGGGTAGATCAATCTAAGAATTCATCACCGTTAGAAAATCCTCATTGTTCCGGGTTCCACGGATTTTATCCAAAAGGAACGTCATCGCGGCGATTGGCTCCATATCCGCCATTAGTTTACGGAGGATCCAGACGCGATTGAGCACATTTTCAGGAATCAGGTGTTCTTCTCGGCGTGTTCCAGATTTAATAATGTCAATGGCAGGGTAAATCCGGCGGTCAGAAAGGTCTCTATTAAGTACCAATTCCATATTACCGGTTCCCTTAAATTCTTCAAAAATAACCTCATCCATCCGGCTGCCTGTATCAACAAGTGCCGTACCTACAATGGTAAGCGATCCGCCTTCCTCCACATTCCGTGCTGCGCCAAAAAAGCGTTTTGGCCCACGTAGTGCACCTGCCTCGATACCACCAGAAAGGGTTTTTCCAGATGCCGGTGCAACGGTGTTGTGTGCCCGTGCAAGGCGTGTGATGGAATCAAGTAGGATGACAACATCTTGTCCGGCTTCGATGAGGCGTTTGGCTTTTTCCAAAACAATGTTGCTTACTTCAACATGGCGTTCCGGATCTTCATCGAAAGTAGAAGCAATGACCTCGCCCTCGATGTGGCGGCGCATATCCGTCACCTCCTCTGGTCGTTCGTCCACCAAGAGTACAATCAAATGGCACTCTGGATGATTGGTGGTAATTGCATTGGCAATTTGTTGTAAGAGGATGGTTTTCCCACTTTTGGGTGGAGAAACGATGAGGCCGCGTTGCCCTTTTCCAATAGGGGCGAAGAGGTCAATAATCCGCGTGCTGTAATCGGAGGCACGGGACTCTAACTTTAGGCGCTCATCTGGATAAAGTGGGGTGAGGTAATCGAAAGTGGGGCGTTCTTGTAAAAGTGCTGGATCACGCCCGTTGATGGTATTTACGCGGATCAGGGCAAAAAAGCGTTCGCCTTCTTTGGGAGGACGGATGTCGCCATCTACGGTATCACCTAACCGCAGGCTAAACCGTTTGATTTGGGAAGGGGAGACGTATATATCATCTGGACTTGGGAGATAGTTGTATTCTGCCGAACGTAGGAAGCCATAGCCATCGGGCAAAACTTCTAAGACGCCCACTTTGCGGATCATCCCCTCTAATTCAACATTGTTGGGATCGAAGGCGCGCATGTAGTCTGGTAGGGCTTCTTTTGCTGCCCGAATGCGTTCGTCACGTCGGACGCGGTCTTCACGGTTATAGCGCCCTGGACGTTCGGGACGTTGTTCCCGCTTTTGTGGTCCACGGTCTCCTCTATCATCCTTTTTTTGGGGCGTTGCTCGGTCGTCACGGCGCATCATGGGCGAACGCTCTTCGCGTTTATTGCTCCACTCTTCGCGTTTGTTGGTTCCCCACTCTTCGCGTTTGTTGGTTCCCCACTCTTCGCGTTTGTTTCCGCCCCAGTCGTCCCGCTTGTTACTCCAATCGTCCCGTTTATTTGCGCCCCATTCTTCGCGCTTTTTAAATTCGGGTTGTGATGTTCGCGGTTTGTAGCGGTCATCTGGCCGCTGGCGTTGTTCTTCACGCGGTTCTTTAGGCTTTTCTTCACGTGGGCGGAAGACCCCCTCCGAACGAAAGTCTTCGCGTTCTTCCACAGGGCTACCACTGGGGCTTGGTTGTGAAAAGAGTTCGGGAGTGATGGGTGGTTCCACTTCGGGTGGAGGAGGTTGGTAGGAAAGTGGGTCAATTTTTACGGCTGTTTTGCGCGGCCGTTTTCCGGCGCGGTCTCCAGCCGCCTCGCGTTCTGGCTCTTCGGCAGCAGCAAGGGCAAAAGATTCCAGAATCTGGTAAATCAGCTCCTGTTTGGTCATCCGATAGGTACTGGCAATGCCGAGGCTTCGGGCAATCTCTTGGAGTTCAGTAACCTTTTTTTCCTGAAGGGTTGCAATGTTCATGGATGAAGCGGATCCGGCTTAACCGGATGTCTTTAGGTGGGTTTTATGGAGAAGTAGATGTTAAATTCAATCAACAGAAAAAGCGCCCAACGAATATCCGATACGAATAAAACAGACAACTGTCTGCGTTAACGGAAGAATGAGGGAGTGTGCTGTATAGACTCGGCTATGAGGTTTAATGGATGGTAAGTTAGGGTTTTTCTCTAAAAAAACAAAGGGTATGGAGATATTTTTTCGGTTAAATAGAAAAAAAATCGTTATTTGCACCCATTTCGGCAACCACTTGGTGGCTTCCGGTAACAAGGGCTACTTTGTTTTCACTCGGATCCAGCATAAATACCCGAAGAGCTTCGGGGACAGATGCTTTTGGAGTGGCTTTTATACCTAAATGGTTTAATTTTACCGCGAGGGATTGCGCATCATAGCCACGGGGGGGCGGTAGATCTACCGTGAAAACCTGTGCGTCTTCAGCCTCAAATGTCTCAGCAATGACCTTGAGATCTTTGTCTTTCATACATCCGAAGATGACGTAAAGAGGGCTTCTGGGTTCCAAAAAACGCACAAAACGTATAGTGGCTGCTAAGCCATCTGCATTATGGGCGACATCTGCGACAATCAACGGATTTCGAGAACGAACCTCACATCTCCCCCGTAATCCAGAAAGTGTCGCGATATTTCCAAGCCCCTTCCGAACTTCATCTGCTGTTGCTGAAGGAAAGAGGGTTTTTGCACAGCAAAGAGCCAAGAGGGCATTCCCACGCTGATGTTCGCCGGGCAAAGCAATTTTCAGACGTTGAAGCGTAAAATTAGGCGTTTTAAAATCGGCGGTAAAACCAATGTCGAATAATCGGAAATTTTGAACCGCCTCGTTTGGTAATAGTTCGTGAAATATTGCGCCTAAAGATGCGGCATGTGCCTTGATTATTTGACGAATTTCAGGCTGAAAAACAGTTGTAAAAACAGGCGTATTCGGTTTAATGATACCTGCTTTTTCGCGTGCGATTTCGGGCAAGGTTTTTCCCAATTGCGCCATATGGTCGAATCCGATATTCGTAATGGCGGTGGCGACGGGTACAACAACGTTGGTGGCATCGAGTCTTCCGCCAAGCCCCGTCTCAATAACAGCCGCATCAACTTTCATTTCGGCAAAAAACGTAAAGGCGAGCGCGGTTGTGGCCTCGAAGAAGGAAGGTTTTTCTGTATCAAAAAGGGGCTTCCAATGTGCTACTGCTCGGGCCACCCATTCTGACGGGGCGGGGATGCCGTTGATTCGGAACCGCTCGGTAAAGTGGAATAAATGCGGTGATGTATAAAGTCCCACTCGTTTTCCGGAAGCCGTCCCGATGGCTGCGATCATAGAAGAAACGGAGCCTTTGCCATTGGTTCCTGCAATATGGGCTGTTGGATAGCGAAGGTGCGGATCCCCCATTTGCTGAAGAATCCTGCGGATTTTTTCCAAGCCCGGTTTATAGGCTTGTGTGGTTTTCTCGAAGCGGGGTAGGTCTAAAAGGTACTGATAGGCAGTTTCTGGCGTCATAACGGCTTAGTCGGTGGGGAGGTGTTTTCGGATTTTGGCCACAAAAAAACCTTCCATTTGTGGCGTTGGTAAGATGCGCACGGCATGACGAACCTCCGGCAAAAAGATGTTTCCTTCCCATGTGTGCAAAGCGGGCTGGGTATTGGAAAAATGCACCGTCAGAGGCTCAATGCTGATGATGCCCTCGAAGTGGCGGAGTGCGGCGTCTAAAACCGCTTCATTTTCTTCTGGTGCATAAGAGCAGGTGGAATACACAATGGTTCCACCCGGTCGGGCACATCGGATGGCGGAGTGCAAGAGTTGGTTTTGCTTCCAAGCCATCTCTCGCACTTTTCGGAGGCTCCAATACCGGAAAGTTTCAGGGGCTTCTTCGCGGAAACGGGCTTCGGTAGCGCATGGGGCATCAATAAGAACGCGGTCAAAAAAATTGGGACGATGTCGCCAGATGGTGGTTCCGTCTTTTAGAAACGTGCGTACATTGGTTGCGCCTTGTGCCTTTAGATTTGCCTGAAGTTGGAAAAAACGCTTGCGTACCACCTCGACAGCGGCGATAGTGCCTGTGTTTTGCATCATGGCCGCCATCTGAAGGGTTTTGCTACCGGGTGCGGCGGCCAAATCTAAAATCTGCTCGCCCTTTTGTGGCTCCAAGATGAGTGCAGGAACCATGCTCGAAAGGTTCTGAACATAAATCCATTGTTGATGATAAACGGGATGGCTCAATAAGCGTGCACGGTCTTCGGGTAAGACCCAAAATCCCAATGGATACCAGTCAACCCTATGAAATTGAATGCCAGATGCTTGAAGTGCTACATAAACAGCCTCGGTGGTTGTTCGTAGGGTATTGATGCGGAACCCCGTTGCAGGCGATGCAACAAAGGACTGGTAAACCGAGTCAAGTATTTGTGTGGGGATAATGCGGGAAAGTCTTTCCGTAAACGCAATAGGCAACATATGGGCTGGGCGTCTGATTCGGCTCGGCTGAGGAAATTAGGGTATGATGAAGCGCTGCTTAAGACATAAAATACTGACATAATCCTCTCTTTTCAAGCGCCTAAGCCATATTCGATAGTGGCTTCATTGAAAAGAGACCCTATTGTGCTGTATATTACCAAGCTTATAAAGTTCCACCCATATCCTATTATGCATAATCTGAACGAAGAAAATATCCGGTGTTCCTTTTGTGGGCGTGCGGCTCATGATGTGGTCTCTATGGTGGCTGGCCCGGAGGTGTATATTTGTGACCATTGTGTGGACGATGCCGTTCATATCATCGAAAGCGAACGCTTACAACTCCAAAAAATCCCACCAAAACCTTTGGTAAGACTATCACCAAAGGAGCTAAAACAGCGTTTAGACGAGTTTGTGATTGGGCAAGACCGTGCCAAAAAAGCAATGGCTGTAGCGGTGTATAACCATTATAAGCGGGTTGAAGACGAGTCTTTTATGGCCGATTTCCACGATGTTGAGATCGAAAAATCTAATATGGTGCTCATTGGGCCTACCGGAACGGGCAAAACCTTGCTTGCGCGTACTTTGGCAAAAATTCTGGATGTACCCTTTTCCATCTCGGATGCCACTTCGCTTACGGAGGCCGGTTATGTGGGCGATGACGTTGAAACCGTTTTGTTCCACTTACTTCAAGCAGCCGATTTTAATGTGGAACGTGCAGAACGAGGCATTGTTTTTATTGATGAAATTGATAAAATTTCCCGAAAGTCCGATAGTGTGTCTATTACACGAGATGTCTCTGGCGAAGGCGTGCAACAAGCCTTGCTGAAAATCATAGAAGGAACCATTGCAGGCGTCCCGCCAAAAGGAGGACGTAAACATCCAGAGCAAGCACTGATCAATATCAATACCCGCAATATCTTGTTTATTTGTGGCGGAGCATTCGAAGGTCTGGATGAAATCGTAGCCAAACGAATTTCTACGCGAAGTTATGGCTTTGGAAATGGCAAATCTGTGAAGCACGATAAGAAGGATCCGGCAATATTTTCGCATGTAGAGCCAGACGATTTAATGAAGTATGGCCTTATTCCAGAGTTGATCGGGCGGGTTCCAGTAATCACTTCTTTAGATGGGCTTTCGGATCTGGCACTACGGCGGATTCTCACCGAGCCAAAAAATGCCTTGATCAAACAATACCAAAAATTATTTGCGATGGATGGTGTCCATCTTGTTTTTGAGGACAAAGCCTTAGATGCCATCGTGCAGAAAGCCCGTAAATTAGGTACTGGTGCGCGGGGCTTACGATCGGTTATGGAAGGCATGATGACCGAGATCATGTTCGATATTCCCAGCCGGACTCACCTGCGAACCTGCCGTATTACCCGTGAAGTGGTGATGGAGGGCGCGTTGCCCATTATGGAGGAACGGGTACAACGTGCCGTTGGGTAAACAAAACGTCGTATGGACTTTCTCGCCCAGCATATACTCCTAAACGTTTTTGTGGTGTGTTTCCTCGGTGCAACCATTCTGCCCTTCCCTACCGAAGCCGCACTTTTGGGCGCATTGTATATGGGAGAAAGTGTAGTCTGGGTTTGGCTTCTCGCCTCCTTTGCCAATATGCTCGGCGCATTCGTTAATTACCTGATTGGGGTTTATTTTGCCGATAGAGCGGCTTTTCGGTTGCACAAAAGTGCTTCGGGGAGGAAGGCGATGGCTTGGTACAGCCGTTATGGTGCGTGGAGCTTGTTGGGGAGCTGGTTGCCCGTCATCGGTGATCCGCTTTGTTTGGTTGCGGGCATTTTTCGGATGCCGCTTCATTGGTTTTTCCTCGGACAACTCACCCGTGCTGCCCGCTATTTGGTGGTCGTGATGGGATTTATGGCGGCGAGGTAAGACTATGGAAATTCGCAAGTTTTGGTTGTTTGAACGCTCCAAACGGGTATTGGATATCTTGCAATTTTATGCAAAGGGCATTTGGTATCGGTTAGAAAGCGATGATGTCTTCGTTTGGGCAGCAGCTATTGCCTTCAAAATGCTCATTGCCTTTATCCCACTGCTCATCATGGCAACAGGGGTTATTGGTTGGATTTTGCAATCTTTCCTAAGCACCTCTGACCCCTATCTTGCGATTAACCGCTTTTTGGCAACCTTCTTGCCACAATACCAAAACCGAGAAGTGGTACAAGGGATTAATAGCTTGGCGCGTGCTGGGCAGCGGTTTACCTACATCGGGTCTGCATCATTGTTCATTTTGTCTATCAGTTTGTTCACAACCCTTCAAACGGTGGTGTCGCACATTTTTAAAGAGGAACGGGTGAATCGTAGCCTTTGGCGGTCGTACTTGTTCGATGCCCGTATGGTGATTCAGGTCGGTTCTGCATTCGTGGTCTCGATTTTGCTTACCCTCATTCTCACCGCTGTTAAACAAACGGGCGATGGCTATTTGGAGACGTTGCCCAATGTCTCACCACAGCTTATTGCATTGTGGGGGAGTTTGGCGAATGGAATTTTGTATTATTTGCTGCCGCTTTTGGTCACCATGGCCATGTTCTTCCAACTCTATTACTTTGTTCCTAAGCCTCATCCCCCGGTAAAAAGTGTAATCGCAGGGACGCTCTTTACGGCTGTTTTATGGGAGTTAGCAAAGAACTTGTTTGCTTGGTATGCCTCTACGTTGCGCCCCTTTGACCGATACGGAGCCTCTCATGATGCTTTGGTTCCTGCACTTGGGGATTTTTTTGGGATTACGATGGCCCTTGTTTTTTGGGCATATTATTCGGGTTTGGTCTTTATTCTGGGTGGAATGATGGCCGCCCTACATGAAAAAGCACGACGAAAAGGGCTACACTAATGGCCGTTGGGCGAAGTTGATTTTTAGTTGTTAGGGGCTGGATTTTAAATATATTCGCATGGGCAATGTTTTGCAACAATGCTCAGGGCTTCGTTTTCCTTCAACCAACTCTTCCTCTGCTTATAAAAATGATGCCACCCCTACAAGGCTTTGCCGCTCATTCAAAAGTAGAACAAACCCGTGAAAGCATTAAATATCATCAAAGTAAACAGTCATGTTCCCTAATTGCTGTCTCAATAACACACAAAAAAGCCCTTAATGGTATCATCAAGGGCTTTTCAATTATTAAAACAGCTTATACAGCATCATTTGGACTGTCTTCAACCAGTGACCGCAAGCCCGGAACCTGCTCCATAAATTGGCTCAAGGCGTTTTTACCACCATCCGATGTAATGGAAGCCATCAACTCTTTCAGAATCGGCAAAACCATACCCGCCTGAAGCACCGTCCCGATGATAGTCCCAGCCACTGAAGGGGAAGCGTTGGACTCGCCGCCGTGTTGTCCTTGGAGTCCATGCACGTTCAATACACGGATGCTTTCAATTTTCTCCGCAGGAATCATTAATTTTTCCACTAATTGTGGCAACTGTGGCATCAATTCTTTCAGCGCCTGTGCCAAAATCGCTTGGGAGTTGATCACATTCTGGGCATCCAAATTCGCCCGCGTGGTTGAGGCTTGCGCCAAACCTACGGTCTCGATGGCCTTCGCTTGTTTTTCAGCCGCTTGGGATTCCATCTCGGCGGCATCCAACTTGGCTTTTGCAACCGTTGTAATCTCATACGCCTTTACATCCGATTCCACCTTCTGCTTTTCTTTCTCTACGGCGGCGGCTTTCTCTGCTTCAATGATTTCGATAGCCTTCTGGCGGTTGGCAATTTCGAGCGATTTTACCGTTTGCGCTTGTTCTTCCGCCTTCAACTTTAAGGCTTCTTGCTTTGCCACTTCCTCCAGAACAGACAATTTTGCTTTCAGTGCCTCCGACTCGGCCTTTTCGCGCTCAATACGTGCGATTTCAATTTGCTGTAGTTTTTCTTGTTCGGCAATTTGGATGGCCTTCTCGCGGATAATTCGGGCGCTCTCTACATTTCGCTTACGTTCTTCATCCGCCACTTCAATGGCTTTTTGGCGATCAATTTCCGCAGCTTTGATTTCGCGGTCTTTAGCAATCCGTGCTTGTTCCGCAAATTTTTCTTGTTCGGCCACTGTTTGTTGCATAGTCGCTTGCTCTCTGGCCTGCGCCTCCGCAATTTCGCGTGATTGTAGGGCCTGTTTTGCGGCTATGTCTTGCTCAATTTGTAATTGTTTCAGTTTGGCCTCGCGGTTTTGGGTTGCAATCGTCACCTCTTTTTCCCGTAGCCGTTTATTGGCCGCTTCTACCTCTGCCGAGGTTCGCTGTGCGATTTCCTTCCGGCCACGCGCATCCAAAACGTTGTTTTCGTTGTGCATTTCAAGCGGCAGTTGCTCAAGGTACTGTATAGCCACATCATCTAAACGATAGCCATTCAGGATAACGCCATTTTCCGCATCTTGACCCAGTGCCTTCATAATCTCGTCGCGGAACTCACGGCGGTTCTGATAAAGTTGGTCAAACGAAAGGACAGCACCTGCGGTTTTTAGTGCATCGGCAAACTTGGCCTCAAACAACTCGCGGAGGATGGCAATATCCGAAGCGCGACCACAACCAATGGTAGAAGCCACATGCCGAATGTCTTCCTCTACCGGATTGATTTTGATGTAAAAATCCACCTCCACTTCTGCACGGATTCCATCTGCACATGATAAGCTTTCATGCACCCGACGCACCGTCCGTACCGTCTTGACCGTCAGGTCTATGCGCTCTGTTTTATGAAGCAAAGGGATCGAAATCACCGAACTTAGATAAACCCCGGGTTTCGATAGCCCAAAACCTGTTTTCACCAATGCTTGCCCCGCTTCCGCCTTAACCAAAAAACGGTTGAGCATACTTAAAAAAACAAGTACCAATAGGATCACTCCTACTACAACGGCTATCGTCAAGATAAAGGACTCATTCATATACAAAATACCATTTAAAGATGAACAAAAAAGATTTAAGACACATCAAATGCTGTTACTTCAAAGACGTCTTTTCCGGGTAGTTTTCCAGTAAGCAAAACCCGGCTTCCATACGGCAATTCCAGCCCCGCACGCTCGGTTCGGATGGCAATTTCAATCTCGTTGCCATTTTCCAAACGGAGCGTCGCTGCCCCAAACGTGGAGGTGGCTTTGTTGCTTTTTACCGTTGCTAATTTCCCCACCAGCTCCCGCTCGGTTGCGGCTGCGCCATAATCTTTAAAAAATGGCTGGAGCAACCGCGACAAAACCGCCGAGATCAGCAACCCAAAAACAAGCGCGATGGGAATAAAAAAAGCGTTCTTTGTCCAAATGGAGGGGAAAAAATCGGCAACGGCGACATGCAAGACAAGACCGCTTATCCCAAACCCAAATAGGATCGAAGTAACCGATAAGGACAACGGAACCAAGCCAAATCCCAGAAAATGCAGTCCAGCATCGAACCAGCCATGACCTACCTCCACATGCAAGTCTCCGTCAAGGTCTCCGTCTGCATCGTGATGACCCAAAAGACCCGTTGCGACCAGCAACCAAAGCCCCAATGCAATCATCAGCGGGATGGTGAAAACAAGCCTTTCTGGTTGAAAAAAAACATCCATCTAGTACCCATGTTTATTTGTAGTGCTTTACGAAAACTGGATCCGAGGTTGCCTTGCTCGGTAATATGGCCTCTTCTTTCATATCAATTTCACCGTTTTAATTCTCCGATATTCGCCCTATCGTAATTGAAGAAGGATATTTTGACGAACGATAAAGGGCGTGCGTTTGCGCTTTAAAATCTGCGTCCTTTGCGCTATAAATATCGGTAAATACTTGCGGGTTTCTGTCAATTAAAGGAAAGAAAGAGCTTTGTACCTGCACCATCATACGGTGGCCTTTTTTGAAGGTGTGGAAAATATGTGGACTTTTCCAACGTATTTCAGTTACCTTCCCCGGTTGTAACGGTTCCGGCTCCGACAGGCTATTCCGAAATTTCCCCCTCATTACCGCATAACGGACTAACATCTGATAACCCGCAAGAGGATTTGGCAGATATTTTTTGTCGCGCGGCTGAACTTCTTTTGTAGAATCCGGAAAGACATCAATTACTTTCACCACAAAGTCGGCATCTGTTCCGGTTGTAGAAACAAATAAGCGAATGTCCACCGGCCCAGCTACGGTAATGTCCTCCGTCAATTCTTCCGTCTCATACACCAATACATCCGGACGTGTGGCGACGAACCGTTGGTCTTCCGTCATGTATTCGCGGGTGCGGTCAAACGTAATGCGTTGCGAATAAGGTACGGGCTTGGCTGGGTCCGAGACGTAACGATCCATGCCCGATGCCGAGTTTGGCGCTTGGTTCTTGATTTTTCCGGATGGATGAAAATACCACGTTGTTGGGTTCGCATTCTTGGGCGGCCAGATATCGAAATTGTGCCATTCATTGGAACCGCTTGCAAAAGCATGAATATTTGCTTGGTTAAACGCCCCTTTCCCTTTTAAATAGTGGTTAAAAAAAGGCAGGTCTATAGATTCTCGGTACTGAACAGCCGTTTTTTGGACAAAAGGAACATTTCCCAAGAAATTTCCCTCAGACCGTTCCCAACCACCATGGAACCAAGGCCCGATCACTAAGCGGTTTGTTGGGACTTCTGGACTTAACTTTCCGATTGAACGATAAATCTCGAATCCGCCATAAGGATCTTCCGCATCAAAAGCGCCAATCACGGTCATTACATTCGATTTTACACCTTTCAAATGGGGGATAATGTTCCGCTCTTGCCAAAATTGGTCATAAGTCCCGTGCTTCATAAACGTATTCCAAAAGTCCACCTTGCCTTTAAAATACCGCACATTTGCATTCCTAAGTGCCCCCAGACGCAAGAAGAAGGTATAAGCATCATCCGACTGTATATCGAGGGATTTGCCCCGCTTTTGGGTGGGCGTTGGTTCGGGATGCTCGAAGCCGGAGAAAAAATTAAAGGCATCTTGCAAGTAAAAAGCACCGTTCGCATGGAAATCATCACCCACAAACCAATCCCCAATAGGAGCCTGTGGCGATGCTGCGACAATGGCCGGATGGCTGTTAATGATACTGGCCGCAACATAAAAACCCGGATACGAGATGCCATGCAAGCCCACTTTACCATTATTTTGAGGGATATTTCTAAGCAGAAATTCAACCGTATCGTAGGTGTCTGTACTCTCATCAATAGTACGATGTCCAGTCTGGTTCGGTGCAGCAGGCGTCATGTTGGTGAACTTGCCTTCACTCATCCATCGCCCTCGAACATCTTGGCATACAAATATATACCCTTCTTTGGCAAAGCGGTGGTCACCTTGTGGGCCTAATATCCCCGGAAATCTATCAGTGCCATAAGGACCACAGCCATAAGGGGTTCGTTTTATCAAAAAAGGATAAGACTGGCTTTTATCTTTTGGGACAAAAACGGCAGTGTATAACTTGATACCGTCTCGAACTGGAATATTATACTCCAATTTTTCATAATAATCTTTTGGCGAGTAATCTATTGTTGCCTGAGCATTTATCTTGAAGGGCAAAAACAGTACAAGCAGCAAAAAAAAGCGCAAAAACGATGTTAACATGATGATGTGTTTAAGTGGGTTCAAAACCCTCGATCTTGGTTCGGCAAAATTGAGGGGCCTTTCAACTTAGCTTGAGCGGCTAACAACATAAAAAATTTATGCTTTACGACCAAACCTTTTTAGTGTTCGAGGGATCGGTATGGTTTTAGAGGTGTAATATTTTGCTACCATCCTCCTAATATAAATAACGTTACAACTTTGTCTTTAGCCCCAAAAAGGATTTAGACTATTCGTTTCGTGTTCCTCTATTACACTGTGGCTAAACCACCACAAAAACCTCAGGTGTTTCTATGTTAAAACTTCCAATCAGCCAAGCAGGCATATCCCGCAGCCATCGCTGGGGTCTGAATGTGCTGCTGCTTTTCATGTTGGCGGTTCCTGTATTGGCGAAACCGCTGGTCTCTAAAATTTCTTATTATCCACGGGTTGACGGACGTGGCTACGTGGTCTGGATTGCGACATCGGAGCGCGTGATAAGATATGATCTAAAACGCCAACGAGACCAATTGACCCTAACGCTCTTCGATACCAACTTGCAAGCTGGCGTAAATCAGGGCGCAACAACAGGCCCCGTTCTACGTCACGAAGCTCGTGCCGTTCAAAATGATGTCGTCATTACAATAGAACTTGACCCCAACCAACCTGTTGAGGCTACTGCCTATCCAGAACGACAAGGAGCAGCCATGTTGGTCGCGCTTACTTTCGGTGCTTCTTTGCAGCCTTCTTTCACCAACTCCCCAACACAACCCGCTACCATAGGGGGAGGGACAAGCGGGCGCAATAATAGCGTAACCGTGGGAGCGCCAATCTCGGCAGACCCCTCCTCGCGACGTGGAACAACCAAAACCCCTGCTTCAGCCAGTAACACAAGTACACCAAATACGAATACGCGCTTTGCAGACATGCCGGCCCATGCCGGTGGTGCGATTGTTCCAGACTACGACAATCCGAATGTCTCTTTGGATTCTCCGCTAAAAGCTCCGGCAAGAACCACTGTGAGCAATGGAAATCCTAAAGATTACTTTAATATATCAACACCCAAAAGCACACCAACAACAAGGGAAAACCGCACGACCACAACCAACAATTCGCCTAAACCTCTGGGAGGTGGTGCAAGCCCTAATCCAAGCACAGGTGGTGCAAATCCAAACCCAAGCACGGATAGCAACAAAACCGCTGCCGATATTTTAAACACAGACAACCCCATGCGCTCTGCCGAGGTTCTGTTGCTCGAAAGTGAGGCCGATGCGCTGGCACGCCAATTGTCCATTGCAAATAGCCAAAACCAAAGACGACAGATCGAAACCGCCCTCGATGCAAAATTGGGGCAAATTTTTGATGCAGAACAATCCCTCCTTAGAAATCGGGTAACAACCTTGCGCACAACGGCTACCGCCGAGGAAAAGGAGTTGCAACAACGTCTCCGTGCACGAAAAACCATTATTGCAGAACGCAAACAAAACCTCCTTGCACAAGCAGCCAAGTCTTTAGAGACCCCCACAGCCTCCTCCGGAAAATCGTTGTGGGATTTTTAATCAATACCATTAGCATAAGTATCTCAAGTACCTACTAATAAAAGCCCTATGCTTACCTGCATTGGGCTTTCTTTATGCCTAAGGGCGGCGCAAAATACCAAGGACTTGTTCTAAAGTTATACCAAATAGGGAAAATTACTGTTTATAGGTTATCCGTTTTCAACCTTTTAGGTGCTGGCATGAGCAACGCGAACTGACGAAGTAGCATCAACCTTTCAACACCAAAAGGGCTGATGGATAAAACCTGTAGCTAATTGGTATTACGAATACAAGGTACGTCAATCGTGAAATAACTGTTTGGAAAAATAGCTGTGGTGATGCGTTTGCCGCTATGCCCATCATGAGCAAAAAGTATATATGGATACGGCCACATTTTGGATTTAAATACAACACGACCTCTTTTACCACTTCTCGGCATAAACCTCTTGAGGGCTTAGCCAGTCAGATAAGCGTTCGCGGGTGGAGCGGGCAAGATTGGGCGGCAACGCATCTAAAGCAAAAAAACGGGCTTCTTTTATTTCCCACTTGTTTGGCTTGGGCAACTCGGTGGTTCTCGCCAAGATCACCACCACAACATCCGAGCGGTACGAAGCCAAATCCGTATAAACCCCCACTAATTTTTGCATCTGGAGTTGCTCAAAACCCAATTCCTCGTTCAATTCGCGGTGCAAGGCATCCGATAAACGCTCCTTTCGCTTAATACCCCCGCCCGGTAAATACCAAAAACGGTCGTCGTAGGGATGCCGGATTAGTAATACTTCATCTTTGGAATTGAGAACAATACCCCGTACCCTAACCGAAAGCGGCCTAAACAACCAGTAGAAAGCACTGCGGATGTGCAATACGTAACGAATAAGCACGAGGAGAAAAGGGTTCATATGTAAATTTTAGATGATGACGCTTGTTCGTCGTTGCTTTCTTTTGAAAAAAAAACTATATTCATGGGCTATAATAAAAACAAAGAAACTTTAAATCAAAAAAATCATGGCACGCAAAGACCAACTTACGGGCCGAAAATCGTTAACGGGTAACCACGTCTCGCACGCCAACAACAAAGTAAAGCGTCGTTTCGGAGTGAACCTACAACGTAAGCGATTTTTTATTCCGGATGAAAACCGCTGGGTAACACTTCGGGTTTCAACTCAAACCATGAAGACCATCAACAAAAACGGAATTGCAGCGGTTATTGCCGAAGCTCGTCGTCAGGGCATAGCGGTCTAATAGCGTTGAATCTGATTTTGCATCCATTGCGCTGAACAAACCCATTGCGAGGAGGCCGTATAAAAATGGCAAAAAAAACCAAAGAAGCACGGATCAATATTATTTTAGAGTGTACCGAAGCTCCCGGTACCTCTCGGTATGCTACCACAAAAAACCGTCGGAATACTACGGCTCGTTTGGAACTGAAAAAATATAACTCGGTTCTCAAAAAGCATACGATCCACAAAGAAATCAAATAAGAATTGAAAAAAGCAATGGCAAGTAATGTTTTTTTGCCTTATATTGCTTTAACATGATACACGCCTAAAACGAAACCATCATGGCAAAGAAAGTTTCTAAGAACCAGCGTACCGACCGGGGTAAAAATGCCAACAATAAAAAAATGGCGAAAATCTTGGTTGCGGAAAGAAAGCCAAATGGCCAATTTGCTTATAAAGTAAAAATGGTACACTTGGATAACGTGCAGGAAGAACTAAAGGCGGTTCAAGGTTAATTAAGTTCGGGGCGTAGCGCAGCCCGGTTAGCGCGTCTGCTTTGGGAGCAGAAGGCCGCAGGTTCGAATCCTGCCGCCCCGACAACAGCACGTTTGCGCCTGTAGCTCAATTGGATAGAGCAACGGACTTCTAATCCGTAGGTTACAGGTTCGAGTCCTGTCAGGCGTGCATAAATATGTGGACTCGTAACATTGCGGCGACGTGGCCGAGTGGCTAGGCACGGGTCTGCAAAACCCTCTACAGCGGTTCGAATCCGCTCGTCGCCTCTAAAATTAATACTTGTTACCGGATTCCTTTGGGTTCCGGTTTTTTTATTTCTATAGTCCATAGGACGCCCCTTAAAAACAATCCCTTAGTGGTGACGAGATTCCCAAATACCGATAACCATTCCTTTACTTGACTGGCGAGGGCGCAATATCCCCAGTATTCCATCTTTCAAACTACGTACTTGCAGAAAGATCATATTGAGCCAGCCTTTAACTTGTAACCATTTATCATGTGTTTTGGGTTAATCAAATCGAAGCCTGCCAGATGAGGGCAGACAAGCCCGGCGGCTGAGCCAAGTCGAAGCCCGGCGGCTGAGCCAAGTCGAAGCCCGGCGGGTTTTTCTAAGGGCAGCCCTGCTATTCGAGAATGATGGAGGAACCCACGGGATTGCGTAAATGCAGGTTTTACAAGGGTTTGTTCTACTTTTGAGTGAATGACAAAGCTGGTATATTGCTATGTGGCGAGATAGCTTGCTGGGCGTAGCCGAAGCGAACGTATTTAAGCCCCTAATTACAAAAGCTAAATCCTCTAATAACAAAGATTAAGCCCTATAACCTACATTGCGTAAACGGTTTGCTACTGTGGTGATTGAGGTGCTACAAAAATGGCCTAAAGAAGGTCCTGCAAACACTCAGCCTTCATTGGCAGCAAGATTATTTGGGATATGGCGCAAGGTGTGTTAGATTGTGAGCCTACCGCACCAATACCCATTAACGACATCGCTTAACCTTGACAATACACATGAAAAAAAATCTACTCGTTTCGAACACGGGCTTTTGGCTTGGCGTCCTTTTGCTCCCCCTCTTTCTGAATGCACAGCCCCTAACCCGCAGCAAAGCCACACCAGCTACCGCCACACAGCCCATTGCCGCAGGCCCCATGCTCGGATATAGCGCCATGCGGGAAGTAGCCATTTGGGTACAAACCAAACAAGCAGCTACGGTTCAGGTACGGTATTGGCCTCTAAACCAACCAACGACTAAAAAAACCACGCCCGCCGTAAAAACGCAAGCCGAGAAAGAGTTTATTGCCCATCTTTTTGCCTCGTACTTGGAGCCGGGAACCACCTATGCCTACGAAGTTTTGGTGGATGGCAAAGCTGCTCCGCGCCCGATGACCCTCACTTTCAAAACCAATCCACTCTGGCAGTGGCGTACCGATCCGCCTGCGTTTTCGGTAGCCTTTGGCTCCTGCGACTACACCAACGACCCTCCTTATGACCGCCCCGGACGTGCTTATGGTGGTGATAAAAAGATTTATAAAGCCATTGCACAAGCCCAACCAGACCTGATGCTTTGGGGAGGCGACAATGTGTATTTCCGCGAAGTGGATTGGGACAGCCCCAAAATGATGGCCTATCGCTACAACGCATGGCGGCAACAAGAAGAAATCCAGCCCATTCTCGGCAACATCCACCACTATGCTACTTGGGATGACCACGACTACGGCCCAAACGATGCAGACCGGAGCTACATCCTAAAAGACACTGCCTTAGACCTCTTTAAACAATATTGGATCAATCCAGCCTATGGACTCCGTGCAACGCCGGGGGTTTTTCAGCAATTTTCATGGGGCGATGCCGACTTTTTCCTTTTGGATAACCGCTATTACCGCAGCCCCAATCGCCATCCAGACAGTACGAGTAAAACCATGTTTGGCAAGGCGCAGTTGGATTGGTTGCTGGATGCGCTCTCCAGCAGCAATGCCACCTTTAAAATCGTAATGAGTGGCGGGCAAATACTGAATGATGCTGCAATTTTTGAGAATTTTGCCACCTTTGGTATGGAACGCAGCATCTTCTTAGATGAATTGGTACGCCGGAAAATAAGTGGACTCTTGTTCCTAACCGGAGATCGCCACCATACGGTCTTGCGTAAGAAAGAACTTGCTGGCCTTTATACCTTATATGACTTTACCGCCTCCTCCATTACCGCCGGAATCTCGCAGCCGGTTGCCAAAGAATTGGATGCGCAAATCGTTGAAAATACGTTGCTTAAAGAAAATAATTTTGGATTACTGACCTTTTCTGGCCCACGTACAGACCGTACCTTGACCCTGAAAGCCATAGACGGTGACGGCAAAACCCGCTGGACGTATGCCATTAAAGCGACAGACCTAAAACCTCAAAAACAATAACCCAAGAGAAGCATTTCTTTGAATCAGACTCGCCTAATTACCGATTATGATGGACAGTTTGTTGTGCTTAACGACTACGAGGCATAACCCAAGCCTTGTTTGTTTGTCGTAAGGGATGCCAGAACATCAAAGATCTCTTATTGAAGTGGGATTATGAACGTTTCTTCTCCCTCAACTACGCCTACTCAACAGACTGACAGGATCCCGATCGTAGATGTTTTACGAGGTTTTGCCTTATTTGGCATTTTATTCGTCAACATGCTAACCTTTAGCCGTCCTTTTGAAACCTTTTCACTCCCAATAGATCCTGCAACTCCTTGGTTTGACCGTGCTGCTGAATGGCTCATCCTTTTCTTAGGAGAAGGTAAGTTTTATGCCATGTTTTCCATGCTGTTTGGTCTGGGGTTCGTCCTGCAAATGGCGCGCATACAATCCCATGACGGATCTTTTGCCCCGCTCTACAGACGCCGCCTTTGCGTCCTACTTAGCATCGGCATCCTTCATGCCTTCCTTTTATGGGTGGGAGACATCCTGATTTTGTACGCATTTGTTGGATTCTTGCTGCTACTTTTCCGTAAGGCAAAACCGCGCAAGCTATTGGTTTGGGTGATGATCCTAAATATCTTGCCACTCACGTTTATCGTCGGATTGACCATGTTGGTGGAATTTAACACGTCAATATCACAAATTGGGTACGACAAAATACAGATCATTGCGGATTTAAGAACAGACGCAGCCCGGGCTTATCACGTCTATGCAAATGGCAATTTCGCTGAAATCACCCTTCATCGCATAAATGAATTTTTCAGCATGGTGATCGCGTCTTACCTCATTATGGGGTTCAATGTGATGGCAATGTTCTTATTGGGGGTCTATTTTGGCAAACGGGAAGTTTTTCGTAACCTTGATGCCAACAGAAACTTGTTCCAAAAATTATTGGCTTGGGGCTTGCTAATTGGCCTGAGCGGAAGTGTTCTCTACGCCTCGCTGATCCACTCAACTTCACACACAAAACCGACATGGCCGGCGCTCCTCCTTTCCAGTTTTGGGCACGCCCTCGGCGCACCATTCTTGATGTTGGCCTATGTTTCTGCCCTTTGTCTGCTGGCACTTTCGCCGAGTTGGGATAAACGGATAGCGGTACTGGCTCCTGTCGGGCAGATGGCGCTCACCAACTATCTGGCACAGTCCGTTGTCTGCACATTGGTTTTTTACGGGTACGGGTTGGGGCTGTATGGCAAAATGGGCAGTGGAATGGGGATATGCCTAACCATCGTCATTTTTTTGCTCCAAATCCCCTTTAGCCATTGGTGGATGAAAAACTTCCATTATGAGCCAATAGAATGGTTGTGGCGTACGTTAACCTATCGTAAGTTCCATCCCTTCAAGCGTTTGGGATAAAATTGTGCCCGAACAATAACCCAATCTTCACCCAATACTGGACATACGGGTTGAGGCATACGTCATAGTCATTATCTGGGCTTTAACAGTTTTATCCGAAGGGGCGTTGTTCGGGGGTATGGATATCGCCATTTCAAAATGCTGAAATTAAGGGTCATGACAGAATTAAGCATCTGTCCATAACTTTTTTCCAACAACCAAATTTTTTTCTTTCCCTCAATATTTTTTTTGAAGTTTAGTTTTTATCAAATAGCCTATGTCAAAATAAACAAATGAAAATGAAATTATGAACAGGCAAAGTGACAGTAGGATTGCTGTCAAGTTATTTTTTAATAATGATAACATGAGGGTAAGGATGGTTTTGGTAGCCAACAAAATGTTTTTCTGACATGCTTTCAATTTTATAATCAAATCCTTTATTGACTAAGATAGGTTTATTTTCTTTAGTGTTAAGGATGATGTTATAAAGAGGGAGTATAGGATTAATGGTTTTTTTTAATTTTTCTATAATGTCTTGGTTTGATTCTAATATTTGAATGGCAATATTGTTGTTTTCAAGTATAGAAAAATTAATTATTCTATAATGTCTTGGTTTTCGTATTGAATATATGGTATCGTCCCTCTATAGCCTGCCAGAATTTTTGATGGTTGAAATGGTTCTATTTGATCAACCCATATTCTTTGTCCAGATTCATTAAACGCATAAACATAAGGGAAATCTCCTACATTGCTCAATACCAGATCACTATCTGGACTGCATTCGATAGATCCTCTACTTAATTCTAATGAAACGAGCCAATTTTTTGATTTATATAACTCCCCAAAGGAGAGGTCTATTTTCCCTTGATTATTAATCCTATGAATATAATTACTGTTTTCTATAGAAGATTTATTTGTGTGTACGCCGGTTATAAAGATGTGATTTTTTGTATGACAAAAATCGTCTATGGGATGTACATTATATTGGTCTATAAATTTAAATGTTTCTTGTTTGTTATCAAAATTAAATCTAAAAACTTTAATTTTGCCTTCTAACTGCGCTGTTAGTAAAGAATCACCGATTATCTCGATACCCACGAGGTTTCGAAATTCGTTTGGACCATCACCGATACTCCCAAAGGAAGCAATAAGATTTTTATCCATGTCAAAAATCTTTATTTGGGAATTCTGAGAATCAGCAATCCAAATATAATGATTATTATCTATCTCTAAATCAACAATCTCACCAAAAAAATCTTCCTTGTTTTTGTCATCGCTACCAATCTTTATTGTATTTTCTTTGTTAAAGTAATTAGAAAGTTCATGATTAATTAAGTTTGTTTTGTTAATAAATTTATTGATTGATTTTTTATCAATGATATTCTCCGCTGTTGGATGAATGACACCATTTTTTCTTTCTTTATTACAGCCAGTTAGATTGATCGCAATAACAACAGAAAAAAGAAAGTGCTTAAGAATGATGGTTATAATTTTGTTTGTTTTCATTTTTGTTATCCTTCTGAAATGTAAGTTATATCTGTGATTTGCCCACAACCCTCTCCCAAGCACTATTGACAATGAGAAAGGGTTATGGACGCGACGTTAAAATCCAAGGTTGTTATTTACCGCAACCAAGCGTCTCGCACTGATTCGAACTTGTTGAATTGCAGTTAGTGGTATGACTGCCATTCGGCACGCAACTGCCGCAATCCGAAAGCCATAAAAACCCACAAGCATATCTCTCGCAGCGATCCTTTTCACAATATACTCCTGCTTGAACCCCCTGTGAGGGATTGAATATGTTTCCAAATGCTTGATGCTTTTCCATCGTTGTAGTTGGTTTGAAAATGACTATAAGTATGAGATTTGCAGAAGTGTAAAAATTTACAAAGGCTTTGTCAAGTACCCAATGAATAAAAAGTCCCTTTTGGAATCTTTCATCATTTGATAACATAAGTTTTAGGCTAATAGGCTGTGTGTGATTAAGATTTGCACGTATAAAAGCGTATTTAAATATATTTAAAATATCATTGGGGCGGAACCCTCCTATATTCAATCGTACAGATGCCCGGTTGCGCACCTCTGTAAAGCAATTCGCAACGTTTTTCTAAGGGTTTCCCTGCTTTTTGAGCATGATGTAGAACGTCACTGGATTACGTGATTGGGAAAAATGAAGTTAGTATGAAAGGGTTAAATCCTCTAATAACAATAGGCTAAAACCCATAACTCACGTTATCTTCAGTTTTTACACACCTCCGAAAAACAATGACGCCTATTAGACGCCGCCTCTCAGGTTCCCTTCGCGTTGCGCAACGCTATGTAAAAGATGTAGCCTCTGGAACACGTTTTGCGACACGGCTTTCGTCTCCATTTTTACCCATCCGAGCGGAAATCCAGCAAAAAATCCGACGAACCGAGAGCTTTGCGGCCAAACACCACAATATTTCTAAAGGTGCAGCCTGCCTTCACGGATTGATATTGGCGCCAAACGAGGTTTTCTCCTTTTGGAAATTGGTGGGGCAGCCCTCCCATAAACGCGACTTCCTGCCTTCGCGGTCGTTGGTGAACGGGCGTGCGGTCTTAGACGATGGTGGCGGATTGTGTCAGTTGGCGGGGATTTTGTATCACCTTTCTTTGGTCTGCGGATTAGACGTATTAGAGCGACATGCCCACTCCCGCGACCTCTATACCGAAGAAGATCGTTTTACGCCACTCGGTGCGGATGCTGCGGTTGCCTTTGGGCACAAAGACTTGCGGCTGCGGAATCCATACGCTTCACCACTACAATTTCTGGTGGAAGTGGGTGCGGAAAGCCTTTCGGCGATGTTATGCGCGGAAATGGCGTTAGACGTCTTCGAGGTTTCGTTTGTGCGGCTCCCCGATGAAGGCCAGATCCGAAAAGTAGAAACCTTTGCCCTGAAAGCAAACGAGACCGCTCCTAAATGGATAGCGACCTCGTCTTATCGGATTGATTGAACTTATTCTTCCGAAACCAATACTTTATACGTCCGTGCGCCCAGATAGAACGAGATATTGGGTTGTTCTGGCGTGACCGTGTATTGTTCTGCTTCGTTTAGAGGGTTCACAAACTTCATTGCCTGTTGGATGTCGCCAACGAGGTTTCCGTTCATCGGAATGGAACCAGCGCCTTTGTTGAGGAACACAAGGGCCATTTTGTTGGAATTGGGCATTACACGCCGGTAGATCACCACATCCGAGCCATCGCGGGCAAAAACCATTTCTAAAGGTGCATCCACAAACAGATCGGCGTAGCGGGTACGCATAGCGATCAATTTTTTATAAAAGGCCAATAAGCCCATATCGGCGGCAATCACATCATCCGAGCGGGTCATTTCTTTGAAAGGAACAGACTTTTCGTTTTGGAAGGTGATGTCTTCCCAGAGCATGGGTTTGCGGTTGTCGGGATCGTCCGCTCCCCACATGCCCACCTCATCACCATAAAAAATTTGTGGGGCGCCGGTATAGGTGAATTGCTGGACGAGGAGCATCTTCTGTCGTTCCACCGAAACCGGATCCGGTTTGCCTACCTTAAAGCCTTTGTTATCGCGGGGATTTACCCCAACTTTGTAGCGTCCTTTGTTGAACAGCGAAGATTGCAGGCGTTCGGTATCGTGCGTGGCGGTTACATTCATCATGCCTTTTTGGTATGGTTCGGCAATGCCTTTTTTCAGCGTCTCCATCTCGCGTGCAAACTGCGCACCGCTCATGGCAGGTGTGATGTAGCCAATAAACTCGCGGGCGCTTTTATACCAACGGTAGTTCATAACCCCATCAAATACATCGCCTTGTAGATAAGGTGCGGGATCGGTCATGAGGTCGGGGTATTTTTCCCACCAAATTTCGCCAATCAAGACCGCTTCTGGATTTAGCCCACGTACAAAGCGGCGGTAATCCCGCCAAAACCCTAACGGAACCTGTTCGGCGACATCCAACCGGAAGCCATCCACGCCGTCCGATGGATCGCCGTCTCCGTTTGGATCCATCCAGCGACTGGTCACGGCAAAAATATGTTGCTTTACGTCTGGGTGTAGGTTGCCTTCGTATGCCCGGCCATGTACGCGGTTTTTCACATTCACCTTCTTGAGTTCGGGCAGCTCTTTTACATTCGCCCAACCGCGATACACAAATTCATTCGTATCCGGCGTTTCCACATCATCAAATTGGTCTATGTAGTACCAGTCGGCAAATTTGGACTTTTTACCGTTTTTGATGACGTCCTGAAAAGCCCAAAATTGCTTTCCCGTATGGTTCCAAGAGTAATCCACCACCACTCGAATGCCGTTTTTATGTGCGGTCTCGATGAGCTTGAGGAAGAGTTTATCCGCCGATGTCCATTCCCAAGTGCTTGGGTCTTCGGGTTTTTCACGCTTCATGATGGCGGCGTCACCGTCTGGATCAGAGCCAAAATTTCTGTCCATATGGTGATAACTCCGAGCGTCGTATTTGTGCAGCGAGGGCGAGTCGTTTACCGGATTGAGGTAAATGGCGTTAATACCGAGGTCTTTTAGGTAGCCCATTTTGTCTATAATGCCCTGAAAGTCGCCCCCATACCGCCGTGCTTGTACCGTAAAGTAGAAATCCTTCCCAGAGGCCAAGGCCCAATCTTCCTGTACAAACCAATCTTGCCCCCAAGTAGTGGGCTTCCAACCCGCAAATTTGGTATGCGGCCACGCACCTTCCATATCTGCCATACGGGGATCGTTGTTGGGATCGCCATTTCGGAAGCGCTCTGGGAATATTTGGTACCAAATGGCCTTTTGCGCCCATTCGGGCACTTTCTTGAGAACGTCTTCCGAGACTTCCGGAACCGAGTAAGTCGTATTTTTTTCTACTTGTGGCCGTTTACGACATCCGGTAGAAACCAGCACCAAAAACAGCAAGAGAAGTACACGTCGTAACATAGGTGTTTTAGGGATAATTTTAAAAGAGCAACTGTTCAAGAACGATAAGTTAATGGTTTTGCTCCGGCTTTGGCAAAATTTTCGTGTGGTTGGGTAGCGTTTATCCTGCTGGAGTGTTGCCCCGTGAAGTACTTTTTAGCCTGCTTAGGGAGAATGCCTTGCGCGAGCGACAAAAAACTTGGCCATTTGGTGTTTTAGCTATAACGCATGTTTTTTGCTTCACTCAAAATTTTTATGCAACATTGTAGGGATTGATCCGTTGATGTTGTAGCTTTGAAATACAAAGTACTTTTAATGATTTAGCTCTTTAACAAAACCATCAACCAAATGTTGAAAAGAATCATTGCCATCGGCTTCATTTTTGTGATAACGGCCATTGCATGGTCAATCCTTGGGGCCAACATGTTCATCCGTTCCAACGAATCAGACCAGAGTCTAACGCAAGCCGTTGGTGATCTTTGGGGCCGGCCATTAGAACAAGCGGCGCCAAAGGTGTATTGGGAAGAAACAACGAGCCGCGCCGTGGTAGAATCCGTCGAGGGTAAAAATGTGTCGCGCACACAAACCGAGACCCTTCAGCACCATGTAAATCTGGCAAGTTCTAACATTGATGTACGGTTTGTCTTAGAACATCGCCAAAAGGGGCTGATGTGGTACCCGACCTACACCCTTTGGTACGAAGCCACTTATACCGTCCGGAACGATACCGGCCAACCGAGAAAACTTCGGTTTCATTACTTGTTTCCCTCTTCGTCAGCGGCCTATGACGATTTCACCTTCCAAGTGGGCGATAAAATGCGCTCGGACATGACGGTCGAGGGTAGCGAGATGATCGAGGATTTGGAATTGGCAAATGGCGCTTCACAGGTTATACGGATTAAATACAAGACGCAAGGCATGAAGACCTGGATGTACAATTTGGGGGATGGTGTACAACAGGTGCGGAACTTTCGGTTGACGGCCCACACCAATTTCACCGATGTGGATTTTCCGGCAACGGGTGCTTCTCCAACGCAAAAATCTCAAACCAACAATGGTTGGAAGCTTACGTGGGCTTATACCAATTTATTGGCAGACATTAATGTGGGTTTGGTGATGCCGCAGAAATTAAATCCCGGCCCTTGGGTGGCTAAGGTTACTTTTTTTGCGCCAGTATCGCTCTTCCTCTTCTTCTTTGTCCTCTTTATTATTACGGTTATACGGAAGGTGAACATCCACCCCATGAACTATTTCTTTATAGGGGCTTCCTTCTTTAGTTTCCACTTGTTACTCGCCTATTTGGTGGATCATATCTCGGTGGAGTGGGCCATGTTGATATGTTCGGTGGTTTCGATAGCACTTACCGTTTCGTACATGCGCTTGGTCGCCGGAAATACTTTTGCTTGGCGCGAGGTGGGCATTAGCCAATTTGTGTATCTGGTATTGTTTTCCTATACCTTTTTCTTGGAACACTACGTGGGCTTGGCGGTGACCATTTTGTCCATCCTTACGCTTTTTGTGGTGATGCAAATGACGGGTCGTGTAAATTGGGAAGAGGTTTTCTCTAAACCCAAGAATGCGTAAGGATCACCTTAAAAGGATGGAAATCCGGCGTGATGTTGTAGTACCACGCCGGATTTTTTTGCATTTCAGGTTAACCAGATCGTCTCTATAATAGAGATTATATTGTGCCAGCCTTTAACAGCATTTAACATGTATTTTGGGCTAATCAAATCGAAGCCTGCCGGCGACCTTCTTTTGTACGGCCAAAAGAAGCAAGGCGGCTGAGCTAAGCCGAATCCAGTCTCGGCCTGAAGAAAAATCTTTTCGCCTATGCTGCGGATGCCCGATAGGATGAATTGTAGAGACGCACGATCGGGCGTCTCTACACATCCTCCCCGGCAAGGCAATTCGCCCTCATTCATCGGGCTTCGGTGGCTGAGTGAAGTCGAAGCCATCCTTGCTCCGGCGGATTTTCTAAGGGCCGCCCTGCCAAGCGAGCATCATGGAGGAACTCACGGAATTGCGTAAATGCTGGTTTTTCAAGGGTTTTTTCCACTTTTGAATGCACGGCAAAGCCCCGTAGGGGCGACATCTTAGTAGAAATCCGTTTCCAAATGCATGGCAAAGCCCCGTAGGGGTGGCATCTATAATAACGGGTTGCGCTATTAGGCGGATTTTCTAAGAGCCGCACTTCCATTCTTGAACAACACAATTATGTTATAAGATAGAGGCGATTTTAATATCATTTTGTAATTCCCTGTTCGACTAAACCGAAGCCCAAACGATGCCTCCACGTTAATTTCAACGATCTTCTGGACAATGCCATTTTCTTAAAATAATGAGACATCAATAAGATTAGGACTTGTCACATCGTCTAAAAAACAAGGACAACTTCTTGTTACGAGGCTAAACCAAATCGGCCAAGGAAGAAAAGGTAGGTAAGAGTAAGTTATCAGAAAGTGGCGTATCATCCGATGGGGTAGAGGATGCTTTGACGTCAAGGGTAGAATTTGCGTTAGGATCTGTTTCGCCAATGGGTTGCATCGTCAGAACGGCTTGCCCAGACGCATTTGAACTAAGTTTCCCGATAAAAATTACTTCTTTTGGGTTTTGTGGCATGTCTTGCACAAAGGACTCAGGAACGGATAGACTGTCCCCCCAGCGTCTTTCCGGCATACGCAGGAGGTCTTCCTCCGAGATGGGTTGGGGAAGTGTCATGGGTTTGCCTCCATAGATGGGAACCGGGAGCCAATCATCGGTAAGGGTATCCGGTTCAGGATCTGTTTCAAACGCAAAGCTCTGCGCTTCGGTATCTGGTTCTGGGTCTTGCTCCGAGAGTATGGGTTGTTCGGGTGTTACCGTCAGCATAAAGTGTTCAGAGAGGCTCGAAGGTTCTGGTTCTAACGAAACCTCCGCTGTTGGGAGTGTGAGCAGGACGTCCAAAGGAATAAAAAGATTGGGAACCTCTTCCGGCTTAGGCGGCTTCACCACTTCTTTATTTGCTAAAGGATCGGGAGACGCCCATGGAGTGGTGGCTGGCGTTTGGGCGTTTTTTTTCTTTTTTAGGTTTTGTGGCTTTGACTTCGTTTGTTTGCCAATTTGTTGAAGGTGAAGAACTTCCTTGGTTTCTTCTTTGGCTACTTTTTGAGGGGTATCCGCTAAAGGCGATGTCCAATCAGGCAATAAATTGGGGACGGTTTGTAAAACATCCATAGAGAAGCCCATAACGCCTTCACGTAAACGGGGGAATGCTTGGTAAAGCCCTATTCTTTTATAAATACCCCAAATTTCAAACGCGAACGCAATAAGGAGTACAACTGCCGAAGCTGCAAACCATCCGGCATAATTTTGCCAAATAAGGTCTGGAATCCGGCTGGGCGTGCGATACATAATCCAAGCCATGCTCGCCCAAAAGGCTATGGAAAGATTGACCCAAGGCAAACAGAGTTGACCGAGTGTTTGGTCGAAGTGTTCGACGGGTAAAAGCGGGTGTTCGGCCTTTTTTCGTAAAAAAACCTTCCATCGTGCGGTTTTTTTTTCCGTGTTTGGTTCATCCGGCAGATAACGCTTCAGTGATACCCGTAAAAACTGAAAGGTATAGCTGGGTGCCCAAATGTTTTCGGGATTTTGCAGGGTTTGCCAAAGCCCATCCTCGGCTTGATGATGGTGCAAAAATCGTTGTTCTAACCTAAAATAGCGGTTTAAATAAACCAACTTTCGGTAGGTGAAGCTGCCGTACATTAAATAAGCCGATAACACCAATAAATAATATATGGCGGATTGTCTTAAAGGAGGCGTGGGTAAATCGGCAGACATGTACAAGAAGATGGGTGCGGTTCCAAGCGCAAGCATCCCGCCCATCCAGAGAATGCGCTTAATCCAAACAAGATGTTGTTCTATAACTTGAAAGGCTTCGAGTGCTATTTGTAAATTGGTCTTCAAACGATAAAGGATTGGTTTAAAACTTTTCGATTTCAATAAGACGATAAGCAATTGTCATTCCAAAAACGGCATTTTGCCCGTACACAGCATAAAAGAGGGAAAAACCTTTGTTATAAAATGAGGCTTAAAGCATTGTATTTATTTAACTTGTTTTTAATTTTCTGTTTAACGATTTCATATTTTGGCGCACTTGCATTTGTATAAAATTCAAAAGGATGCATAAATGATCCCAGTTTTATTGACGGATACCGTGACACCCGACCCCGAGCGGGCGCTTTATTATACCATGCTTTGGGGCTTGGAAGGGGTTATGCTACGCATGGTAGCGAAAGGGCGGGTTCCTTACATCAACCTCCCACGTTTGCGGCACCACTTGGACGATGCCGAGATGCCGGTCATGGCCATTTCGCCGGGTCTCTTTGAAGGCGCTGTATTTGAGACCCAAAATTGGATGAACGATCTTTTTTTATTGGACGAGGCCATTAACTTCGCCAAAAAAATGAATTGTTCATACATCGAAGTGTCTGGATTTGCAGCACCAGCGGTTGCTTCGGATCGGGAAAAGGCTTTAGAAAAAGCAAAAGGTATTTTCCAGAAAGCTGCGGATAAAGCGGCCAAAGCCCAAATCAAATTGGCGGTTATCAATGAGGCGGGTGGTTTGCTCGAACGGACGGAGCAAATGGTGGATTTCCTGACGCAAGTAGCACACCCAAACCTTCGGGCAGCTTGGGACCCACGAACGGCGCTTTTGTTGGATGAGGACGTGGTGACTAATGCCGAATATTTGGCAAAATGGGTGGATGTGGTACACCTCCGGGACGGGATGCCAACCGCTTTGGGCTGGGAAGATACGGTTTTAGGCAAAGGGCACTTGAAGGTTGCCGAGATATTAGGCGTACTCCACCGAGCAGGCTATGAGGGCTTGCTGGTTCAGGAAGTCTATACGGAACCAAAGGGGAAAACCGGACTCCACTCCGCTACGGCCTTGATTCACCTGATCCGTGCAGTGAAAGCGGGTTTATGACCTCCCTCGTACAAAAGGATTGGACTTTATTTCTGTGCCGATGGTGGTTTCACGGCCATGACCACAATAAACCACAGTTTCTGGCGGAAGCGTGTAAAGTTGTGTTCGGATGCTGTGCTCCAAGACCGACATTGAGCCTTTCCAAAGGTCTGTCCGGCCTACGGATTGGGCAAAAAGCACGTCTCCGGCCACGACAAAGCCATTCGCCGCATCATAAAAGCAGATGGAGCCGGGGGAATGACCGGGGGTATGACGAATCTCCCATTGGGCAGAACCAAAGGTGATGGTGTTCCGTTCGGTCAGAAATCCCGCAGGCAAGTCGGGTGGGTCAATCGTCATCTCATATTTCTTGGCAATGCGCTCGGCTTCCACGATCATTGGTAAGTCTTCGGTATGCATCTGATAACCCATCTCAAAATGGTCGCAAAAAAACTTTAGGTCGAGGATATGATCAATATGGCCATGTGTCAGCAAAATGTGTTTTATTTGGAGACGACAAGAGGTTATATAGTCCAAAATCCGCCGCCTCTCGGTATTGGAGGCACAACCCGGGTCTATCAGAACGCCCTCGTTGTTTGCGTCTATTACATAGGTGTTTTCTTGGAATGGACCTGTTACAAACTTCTGAATACGCATAAGGAATCATAAAATTGGTTGATCCCCAAAATACATCATGATTGTTGTTTTTGCCCCCGCTTCGCCAAAGACTTGAAAACGTGTAACAGCAGTGAATAATACATTATACTATAAGGTAGAGGCGATCTCAATATGAGAAATTAGAACGATGGGCATGAAAAAAGCGACTCCGAAAATTGAAGTCGCTTGTGGGCGATGACGGATTCGAACCGCCGACCCCCTGCTTGTAAGGCAGGTGCTCTGAACCGGCTGAGCTAATCGCCCATAATGATAAAGAATTTGGAGCGGGAAACGGGACTCGAACCCGCGACCCTCAGCTTGGGAAGCTGATGCTCTACCAACTGAGCTACTCCCGCTTCTTTTGCTTAACATTCTTTTTTGAGAATCGCAAATTACACTGACTTTTTGTGAATGTCAAGACCTGTTGTTGATTTTGGGGAAAAAATTTGTATCTTCACAATTCTATAAAAGAAATCCCAAACCTTCTATCCATAATTTTAGACGACGATGAAGCGTACGTACCAACCGAGCCGCCGCAAGCGGGTAAACAAACATGGATTCCGTGCCCGCATGGCGAGTAAAAATGGCCGCAAAGTATTGGCTCGCCGCCGTGCCCAAGGCCGCCACCGTCTTACTGTATCCGATTCTATGAGCGGTAAATAGTCCGACTTCCCCATTTGTATTCTCCAACTAAGCATGAAGCCCCTTGGGCTGCCGCGAGAAATTCGGCTAAAACGTAAAAAGTGGATTCAGTCCCTATACGATCGCCAAGATTCTGGTGTTTTTACCATCACTTCCGGCAGCATACGGATATTGTATCGGCTGGTCGCCCGTGAAATGGCGGACAGCCGAGTTCCTTTTCAGGCGGGTGTGACCATGGTGCGGGGCATTCGTGGCGCCACTGTGCGGAACCGGATCAAGCGCCTGCTTAGAGAGGCTTTCCGGCTAAATGCGGCATTGTGGCCCTTAGCAACGTCCGATACAGACCATATCTTGGTTTTTATGGTGATGTATCGGGGAAGTACGACCGAGGCGGCAACACGCATCCCGATGGACATGCCCCATGCTTTGCGGAAACTCCAAAAAAGCCTTCAGATGTAATCCCTGTGAAGCACATCGGATAATGCAACCTTCCAGAAAACGAATAAGTATCTTCCCTTTTTCCGTTTTTTATTAACCCAAATACCTAAGTTGTGGATCGCAATACGATACTCGCGGTGGTGCTGAGCAGTGTTATCATGATTGTGTGGATGGTGTTTTTTATGCCCTCTCCGCAGCCGCCTGCCAAAGAAGCCCCCAAGCCCAAGCAAGAGCAAACCCAGACCATTGAGCGAGATGAGCCAGAGCCGGAGACCAAGCCAGCCGATACAGACTCGGTACTGACGGGTGTACAAAAGGGCATTGAACAACTCGTTACCGTTGAGTCTGATCTGTATAAAGCTGTTTTCTCCTCCAAAGGGGGGACGCTTCGCTCCTTTGAACTGAAAAACTTCACCAAGTGGAACCGCAAGACACCGATCCAATTGGTACATAAATCAAAAGAAGGGGCTTTGGGCTTAGAGTTTTCTACCCCTTGGAACCGTTCGGTAGAGACCCGCTCCTTGTTTTTCCAACCCCAGCACCTGACAGGAAACAAGCTGACGGTGGGCGATAAGACCGAATTGGTGTATAGCCTGCCCATTCGAGGCGGAGAATTGCGCCAGATTTATACCTTCAAAAAAGGGTCTTATGAAGTGGGGTATCGCGTAGAATCCACGAATCCATCGGCCTTCACCACGGGTCAGGGCTACGACATGGTGTGGTATGGCGGCATTCCCTTCTCGGAGCAAGGCGTATTTCAGGAAGCAGAAGGTGCAAGTGCCCATGCCCGTTGGGGGGGCGAATTGGTGATGTTCGACATTGGTGCGGGAAAAGAACAAAACAAGTTGATGACGGGGCAAGTAGATTGGGTTTCGGTGAAGAACCGCTTTTTTACGAGTGTCATTATCCCGACCAAAGCACCAAAGGGGGCAGAGTTGAGCGGACGCATGATTGGGGACAAAACGAATCCCAAGTACTTCGAGGACTACACCGCCCGATTCGAGATGCCCGCACTGAAAGCGGATAAGGCGGATGTTTACAAACTGTACTTAGGCCCAATCGAGCGCGAAACATTAGAGCCGTATAACCTTGACCTTTACGGGATGATTGATTTTGGAAGCTTTTTGGGAGGGATGTTGCGTTTTATATCGCTGTACATTTTCCTCCCTGTCTTTGGCTTCCTACATACCTTTATTCCTAATTATGGTGTTATTATCTTGATTTTTGCATTGATCGTTAAGGTTGTGCTTCATCCACTGACCGCCAGCTCGATGAAAAGTATGGCCAAGATGAAGGCCATGCAGCCCAAGATGCAGGAAATACAGGAGAAGCACAAGGACAATCCGGCCAAGCAACAAGAGGCCATGATGAAGCTCTATAAAGAGGCCGGGGCAAATCCTCTGGGTGGATGTTTACCGATGTTGCTCCAGATGCCCATTCTTTTTGCGATGTACCGCTTTTTCCCAAATGCGATTGAGTTACGTCAGCAGGGCTTTTTGTGGGCGACAGACCTCTCCGCACCAGACGTATTGGTTCATTTGCCGTTTGCGATTCCGATGTATGGCGACATCATCACTGGTTTCTCGTTGTTGATGACCATCTCGATGATTATACAAATGAAGGTTCAAGGGACATCAACACCCGATCAGCCGGGTATGCAAGTGTTTATGTACATTATGCCTATCATGATGTTGGTAATTTTTAATGGACTTTCTTCCGGCTTAAACCTGTATTATTTGGCCTTTAATATCTATACCGTCATTCAACAACGTTGGATCAACACCCATTTGGAAAAGGCGGGTTTGATTGAGGCAAAGCCTCCGAAAGTGAAGGCTCCGGCAAAGAAAAAATAAGCCGTTTTCCCCAAATTGATGAATTACCGGAACACCCGTGTCTCGTTGAGGTACGGGTGTTTTGATAACCCCTCTCGTCTAAAATATGCAACACGTTTCGGATACCATTGTGGCCATTGCAACAGCGCGTGGCCGAGCAGCCTTGGCCATTATCCGTTTATCGGGGCCGGATGCGATAGCGATCATATCCGCCTGCTTTCGCGGAGCCAATCTGTCTAAGGTGGATGGCCATACGGCACATTTTGGGCATGTTACAGATACCAACGGCAACGACATAGATCAAGTGGTTGCCACGGTTTTTCGCGCACCAAAATCGGCAACGGGCGAGGACATTGTAGAAGTGACGTGCCACGGCGGAGACTTTGCGCCGCAACTTATTTTACACCGGTTGGCGCAAGCCGGGGCAAGATTGGCGGAACCGGGGGAATTTACGCAACGGGCTTTCTTGAACGGAAAAATTGACCTTGCACAAGCGGAGGCCGTTGCAGACCTCATCCATGCTTCGTCTTCGATGGCGCATCGTGTTTCGCTAAACCACCTCCAAGGACGGTACTCGGCACAAATCATGGCGCTACGAGGGGAATTGATGGAATTGGCGGCAATGATTGAGTTGGAATTAGACTTTGCAGAAGAAGATGTGGCCTTCGCAGACCGCGACCGCTTGGCTCAGTTGCTTCGTAATGCGCAAATTTTGTTGTCTGGTCTATTGGATTCGTGGCGCGTTGGGGCACTTTTGCGGGATGGGGTTCGGGTGGTGATTGGTGGGCGGCCAAATGCAGGAAAAAGCACCTTGCTGAATGCACTCATTGGCCGTGAACGCGCTATCGTGAGTCCGATTGCCGGAACAACCCGCGATGAAATTGAGGCCGATACCGAAATTGGGGGCTATTTGTTCCGGTTTGTAGATACCGCTGGCCTTCGCGAGACCCAAGACCTGATCGAGGCAGAAGGCGTCCGGCGTGCAGAAAAGGCCATCCACTCGGCAGATTTGTTGTTGTACGTTTATGACGCTGTGATCGGTATGGACCATGAAGAACGTCAATTCTTAGAAAACCTCCAACGCGCTCAACCGCAACTTCCCGTCTTGCAAGTCGCAAATAAAGCAGACCTAAGCCCTGAAAAAACAAGAAACGATACGGCTTTTTTTCTTGCTGCGACAGATTGGGACGACCCGGCTTTAGACCAATTAAGGAAAACGTTGGTAGAAACGGTTATGTCGGGCTTGGCCGATACCGAGGCATCGGCTGTCGTGACCAATCAGCGTCACCGACAACACCTCCATCATGCGCTAAATCATGTTGAAACGGCGTTAGACCTGCTAACATCGGGACACGTCACAGGAGATCGCTTGTCGTTAGACCTGCGCTTGGCGCTTCATGAATTGGGCGCTATTACCGGCGAGATCACCACCGAGGACATTCTGGGGGAGATTTTTTCGCGGTTTTGTATTGGAAAATGAGGTACGCCACGCCCTTCTTGGGTCGTTAGTATCTACTACTCCAGCCGCTAAACGGTTGTATTGAGATCACATTTTTTAACCTTTCGGACGCAATGGCCGTAATACAATCTCTGAAATAAGATAGTTGTCCGGCGCTTTGAGGATATGCAGTATGGTATCGGCAATGTCTTTAGGGTGCATTTTGTGGCTTGAGTTGGAGGGGAAACCGGTTGTCCGAAAAAAATCCGTTTCGATAGATCCGGGAAACACACATGTCACCTTAATTCCATCGTTTCTTAGCTCAAGCATGAGTGACTCGGAGAATCCACGAAGTCCAAACTTCGTCGCATTGTAGATGCCAATATTCGGATTTCCGGTTAAACCCGCTACCGAGGCGATATTGATGATATGGCCGCCAAAACCGTTTTCGGCGTTTTGTCGCTTCATGATCGGTACAACGGGTTGGGTACACAAAAAAACCCCTTTAAGGTTGGTATCCACCTGAACATCCCAATCCTCTTCCGACATGACCTCCACCGCTCCAAACTTCCCAAGTCCGGCATTGTTGATCAATACATCTATCCGGCCATTTGTGGTGGCCAATACCTGCGAAATGGCTTGTTTTACCGAATGTGCGGATTGAAGGTCGCATAAAATCGGGTAGAACGATTTGCCAAGTTGTGATTTTACCTCCTTGAGGTCTTGTTCGCTACGTCCAAAACCAAAAACAACGGCTCCTTCGGCCACTAAGGCTTCTGAAATTGCGCGGCCCAAGCCACGACTTGCACCCGTAACGACCACAAAACGATGTTGAATTTCCATGATAGCGCTTATTTGTTAGAAGGTGATTTGCGAAACTGTGACGGATTATTTACGTCTGCTGTTTCCGTACAAAACTCTTTGTATTTTATCGGTATCTTTCTGGTAGAAAACGTAACGTTTTTTGGCCTTGCCGGTTCCGAAGGTGGCCATTATCTTTAACCCAATCCTCCTTGCTCCAGTATGAAAATTGAAATCCATCGAATTGATGATGCATATCTGCTCGAAGCCGTAAATGAGGCCGGAAAAACCATCCGTACCGATGCCAATCCCGAAATTGGCGGTGGCGATCAGGCTTTTCGCCCCATGCAGCTTTTATTGGCCGCTGCTGGATCGTGTAGTGCGATAGACATCATTCTCATCCTCAAAAAACAACGCCAGCCTTTAGAAGATATAAAAGTGACCGTAGAGGGCGAGCGCGAACCCCTCGGAGAGGCCAATATTTTCCGTAGAATCCATATGCACTATCGGATTTTCGGGCGTGTGGACGCACAAAAAGCGGAAAAGGCGGTTAACCTCTCCATGGAAAAATATTGCTCGGTGGTTAAAACACTTGAGCCAACCGCCACCATCACCACTTCGTTTGAACTTATTACGTCCAAATAACGCCCTATGCGAAACTTTGAAACCCAAGCAATCCGTACCCAAACAGAACGGAGCCATCACCGCGAACACAGCGTACCCATTTTTGCTACCAGTAGCTTTTTGTTTGACGATGCCGAAATGGCACGCGCCTTGTTCAACGAAGAAATAGAGGGCAATATCTATTCGCGCTACGCCAATCCCAATACCAATGAGTTCATCGAAAAAATGTGCTTATTAGAAGGTACCGAGGCTGGCATTGCAACCGCTTCGGGGATGGCAGCGATGTTTATGAGTATGGCTGCGTTTTTGAAGGCGGGAGATCATATTGTGGCTTCGCGCTCCTTGTTCGGATCCACCTTCCAGATTTTGACCAAGCTGTTTCCGCGTTGGGGAATTACCCACACCTTCATTGACATCACGGCACCGCCAGAGGCTTGGGAGCAAGCCATCCGTCCAGAAACCAAGATGATTTTTGCCGAGACACCCTCCAACCCCGGCTTGGATTTATTGGATTTGGCGTTTCTTGGGCAATTGGCCAAGGAAAAAGACCTTATTTTGAATGTGGATAACTGCTTCGCTACGCCTTACCTCCAGAACCCGGCTAAATACGGTGCTCATTTGGTTACGCACTCTGCAACAAAATTGATTGATGGGCAAGGCCGTGTATTGGGTGGATGTATTTTGGGAAAAAAAGAACTCATCCAAGAAGTCCTCTTTTTATCTCGGCACACGGGGCCAGCTTTGTCACCGTTTAATGGCTGGATTTTGTCTAAGAGCTTGGAAACATTGGCCGTGCGTGTAGAACGACATTGCGAAAATGCACACGGTTTGGCGCTTTGGTTGGAAGGCCAAGAAGGCGTGAAAAAGGTGAAATATCCTTTTTTGGCATCTCATCCACAGCATGAACTGGCCAAACAACAAATGCGTTTAGGAGGGTCTATGCTCACAATCGAGCTAAAGGGTGGGCGGGAGGAAGCCCAACGTTTTATGGATGCTTTGCAAATGATTTCTTTGTCCTCGAATTTGGGCGATACCCGCACCATCGCCACGCACCCAACCACCACAACACACTCCAAATTGTCGGAAGAAGAGCGATTGGCGGTGGGAATTACGCCCGGTCTCATCCGTATATCCGTTGGTTTAGAACATTTTTTAGACCTTCAGGCCGATATTGAACGGGGATTAGCAGCGGTAAAAAAAGGTTGAAAAATCCTCGTCCCTAAACTATTGGTACATAAAAAAGGGGCTGATCATGTCTGATCGCCCCTTTCTTTGGTTTTATGGATCCTTTATTTCAAAAAAGATTCTTCTAACGAATTTAACCCTATCAAGATGGTTTCTTTTTGGGCCTTTTCGATCTTTTCCACCGCCTCACGCAAAAAGCCAAGCTCGGTACGAAGGTCTTTTTTATCCTGTTCGGGTACAGTATAAGCAGCGGTATTGCTCAGAATTTTTGTAATGGCATTCTCAATTTTACTCATCATGTCATTCACATATACCCCTGTCGGATATCGCTCCAAATAACGTCCTTCCCGCATATTGAGACGGCCAATGGTACAGACCAAATACCCTTCACATTCACCGGCAAGATCAGTAATGGCCGCTTCGTAGGCAATGCGTTCCGCGAATGGGAGGTCTCGGTATTGCGTTTCTAAATCCCACAATAGGTCGAAGCGCAAATAATACGCTTGGGTAGGTTCGCTATAAACCAAGTATTTTTCATTTCCCACCAGCCAAGATTGATAAGGCTGCTTCTCTCTGGATTCCATTGGGATCAACTTCAAAATGCGTTTCAGTACCACTAAATGGGCAAGTGACAATTCCGCTTTTACGTCTAAATTGAGGGTTTCGCGCTCTGCAACCGCTAAAAAGTCATAGAATTCCACTTCTTCCGTAAAGGTTTTGGCATTGCTACGCATTCTTGGCCGCATAATTTCGGTAATGACGGCATCACGATTTTCACTGCTATAAGCCCGTACATTTGCGCCAAAAACCCAGCCTACTTTATTGTTACCATAGGGTACTTGGTACCAATAATCCTCCACGCCTGCCACCTTTTTCTTCTGCTCAGAGCGTGATTTTGCTTCTACAAATAAACCGAAGGTCAATTTCCCGACTTGTGCACCGGTTGGGTCTGGAGAAAAATAGACCTTAGCACCACCCGAAGCCGTCACGATTAACTTTGTTGTTGCGAGAACCGTTTTATCGGTGGGCTTAGATGCCCTAACGGGTTTTGATGGAGGCGTATTGGCTTTCGGTGCGTTTCGGGCGTTTTCCGCCGTATTCGGCTTGGCAATGGGCTTCCCTGTTGAAGGTTTTGTAGTTTTGCCATTGCTCGTTGTTGCCGGCTTGGTTGGTTTTGGTTGTTGTTGCGCCCATCCGTAAAGAGGGTCAAATAGCATTAGGACTAAGAAGAGGATACGCTTCATGGTGGTTGTGGTTGAGCGTGGAGGAAAAAGAAAAAAGATCACAAATTAATTATCCGACAGAAGCATGATCACCTACGTTTATAGGGGTAGCAGAACCTTTAATATAGGCATGTTGACCCACAAAGGAGTCTTTAATCATGGCTCCATCTATTCTGGCATTTGAAAACACAATCGAATCCCGTACAATCGAATCGGTGATGGTGGCTCCAGCCTCTATCGAGGCAAATGGACCAATTACCGAGTTACGAATCAAAGCTCCGGGGCCAATATAAACAGGCTCAATAATGACGGTGTTGTTCAGATTGCCACGGAAGGCCGCACGTTCCTTCTGCATCACAATTTTGGTGGTATCCAAGAGGGCTGGGAGCGTACCGCAGTCCAACCAATCCGTAACAGTAGCTGTATCTAAGGTCGCTCCGTTTTGCAGCATCCGGTCAAACGCATCTGGGAGTTCGTATTCCCCTCTTGGGCTAAGGGCGCGTTCATCCATCATCTGCTGAATGACTTGCCGCAACTTTGCCCCGTCTTTGATGTAATAAATCCCAATAAGGGCCTCGCGGGAGATCAATTCCGTTGGTTTTTCAACAAATCCGGTCGCACGGCCCTGTTTGTCACGCACTACAACGCCATACGCACGCGGGTCTTCCACCACCTTTACCCAAGCCACAACGTCGGAATCCAGCTTAAAATCCGGCTCCATATAAAACAACGTATCTGCAAAGATAGAAAAAACCTCGCCTTCAAGGAAATCTTTGGCACAATAAAGGGCATGTGCCGTACCCATCGCCTTGTCCTGAATGGCGAAATTTGCTTTGATGCCCAAACGACGACAAATAAGGCGGAGCTGATCCCGAACCTCGGAGGGGAAGTCTCCCAGAATAAAAACGGCTTCCTGTATTTGATTGGGCAATAGCTCGGTGAACGTGGTAACAATGCGCTCAACCATCGAGGAGCCTAATACGGGCAAAAGCGGCTTAGGCGTTACATGGGTATGTGGTCTAAGGCGGGTTCCACGACCAGCCATGGGGATAATGAGTTTCATCTTAACAAGTGATAGATTGGCCAAAAAATAGTTGCATAACTATAAACAAGTATGATACACCGAGATGGGCTAAAAGTAAAATGGAAACTTGGATAAATACGCCTTGTTATAAACTTACCCAACTGCAGAACGTTGACTAAGACCTGTGTGCCGTGGTTGTGGCTCCATGTTTACTTGATTTGATAATAATTCTGGGTCAATCAGGTTAATTATAGGCTTTAAGTTATGGTTATTATATGGATTAACCACTTGAATTGGTCTAATTTTATCCGCGTACACAATCCTGCGAGTTCGTACATGTCTTCGAAAGCAAAGCGATTCTTGGAAAAATCTGCCGGAGCAAGGATGGCTTCGACTTCACTCAGCCACCGAAGCTCGATGAAAAGGGCGAATTGTCTTGCCGGGGAGGGCGTGTAAAGGCGCACGTTATTGAGGTCGTCTCTATCTTATAGTACAATTGTGTTGTTCAAGAATGGAAGGGTGGCTCTTAGAAAAATCCGCCTAATAGCGCAACCCGTTATTATAGATGCCACCCCTACGGGGCTTTGCCGTGCCTTTGGAATCGGATTTCTACCAAGATGTCGCCCCTACGGGGCTGTGCGTTTTGTAAAGTAGAACAAACCCTTTAAAATCCGTAATTTACGCAATTCCGTGAGTTCCTTCATCATTCTCGAATGGCAGGGTCGCCCTTAGAAAAATCTGCCGGAGCAAGGATGGCTTCGACTTCACTCAGCCACCGAAGCCCGATGAATAAGGGCGAATTGCCTTGCCGGGGAGGGCGTGTAAAGACGCACGTTAGTAGAAAGACAATAATGCGCACAAAAAAACGATGGCCACATTTAAGCAGCCATCGTTAACGCGGGTTAAACGTTGTCTGGAGTTTCTTATTGCTTATTGGCTTGGATAGACAAGGTGATTTTCACGTCGTCGCTCACCACCAATCCGCCGGCTTCCATCAAGTTGTTCCACTTCAGGCCATATTGCATACGTTTGATAGTTGTGCTGGCTTCAAAAGCAATTTTCGTGATGGTTTGATCGCCACGCTTAGAGTTTACTGTTCCGAGGTATTTTCCTTTGAGGGTCACGGTTTTGGTTACATCGCGGATGGTTAAGTCCCCCACAATGGTGAGATTGTTGCCAGAGGCTTTTACACTCTTGGATTTAAAGGTAGCGGTCGGGAATTTTTCTGCATTAAAGAAATCGTCGTTCCGCAAGTGGTTGTCTCGCCCGTCATTTTGGGTAGAGATACTGGCCGTTTGGATGGTGGCTTCGGTGCTGAGGCTGCTTAATCCTTTATTGCCAATAACCACTTTTCCGTCTATTTGCTTGAAGGTTCCGGTAACGGTGGAAATGCCCATATGGGTAACGCTAAACAGTACTTGAGAATGGGACTTGTCTAAGTTGTAGGTTCCGGGCGAGGGTGGCGTTGGTGGTGGGGCTACTTGTGGTGCCTTCATAAAACCCAAGCCGAGGGAGGTGGTTAGCAAGAGGGCCAGCACGCCCAAGATCGTTTTTTTCATGGTAAGTATTCGTTTTGGATTTAAGTTTAATGAAGCGGTTGAACGCCAGAAATAAATATGTGTTCCAACACACAAGTTTTATTTGCCCCATTTGTTAAATTCTTTACACACGCGGCCAATCTGTAATGCCAAGACTTTCGGCGGTCATGCGCCCTACGATCCCATCGGCTTCGTCTTCTCCAAACACCTGTACCTGAAATTTGTGGATGGCTTTCCATGTTTCTACGTCCATCACGCCATTGATTTTGTCTCCTGCGGGATGCAGCCCTTTTGCAGCAAGTGCCTCTTCGAGTTTGCGCACCAAATCGCCCGTAGAACCAAAAAGTACTCTTGCGGTAAGGGGGGTATTGGGATTTGAGACCACCTGAGCGGCCTTTAGTCCCTCCAAAAGTGCATACCGGAATTTGGTTTGGGGGATTGAATAGCCGTAATTTTTAAATGTTTTCCAAGGACCTCGGTTGGGATTTGGGAAACCTACGACGACTTGGCAGCCTGCGCTGCTATAACTTCCGCTTGTGCCGGAACTCCAAGCGGCGTGTAGGTTGTCATAAGGAACGGCTAACTCTATTTTGTCGGTGATTTCGTACTTGAGATCGTCCCCCGTTCTTAGAATAGGCCGCAACTCGGTATCGGGGTGTCGCCAAGCATCATGCGTTCCGGACGGGCTTGGTCGGTGTTTTCCTTTGGTATAGGTGTAATAGCCGATAAACATCCGGTTCGCGCCCATTCCGCCACGTTCAAGGGCTTTCTTGATGTATTTCATGTGGGGGACGGTACTTCCGGGGAAGATGGTAAAGACCCGACGTGCGGGAATCCATTGCCCGATGGTACATCTTGGGTTCAAATAGTTTACATCGGTGACGACCAAAGAGTGCCGATCTAAGAATTGCTCGGCGCGGGCATCCATCGGTAAACAGCCCCTAAGACCAAAGAAAACCATTTCGTTCTGAGGGATTTCAAACTGGTTGATCTGAAATAAACGGCGGAGATCCGATTCTGTGAAAACGAAAGCAGCCATAACCTACTCCTGATTAATGAGGTTTTGGAAGTGAAAAGAAGCGTAATGTGCTGTGGATCTAATCTTGCTCCCTCAAGATACAATCAATAGCGGAAAAAAGGATATTCGGAGGAGATTCCGAATATGGGGTTGGTAGGGGTACTTCGGAATGAATTATATAAAATTTATGGAGCGAAGTCTATAATTATTCCTAATTTATTAGCCTTAAACTGAAAAAAATGCCCGATTTCCCTGTTCGTTATCGTATTCGAGGCGATGATGTCCATATCCTCGAAGTGATGTTGCCTCCGGGCGGAGCCATTAAAGCAGAATCTGGCGCTATGATCTATATGGATGAAGGCATCGAGATGGATACCCCTGTCGAGCTTAACCCTTGGCAACGCATTGTACTGAAGAAGACCGGCGAAAGTATCTACAATCCTGTTTTTCACAATTACAGCGATCGCGTAGCGGTGATTGCCTTTGCTGCGCCTGTTCCGGGCGGCATTATCCCCTTGGATTTACGTAAGCATGGTGGGGTGGTGATTTGCCAAAAAGGCTCTTATTTGTGTGGGACATTGGATGTGAAGTTAGACATTGAACTCACCAAAGACCTTAAAACCGCTGTTTTTGGTAAAGAGGGGTTCATTATGCAAAAGTTAGTTGGGGCTGGATTGGGCTTTATTCATGGCGGTGGCACTATTGTGGAGCGCTTTTTACAGGATGGCGAAACCATACGGGTGGATGTGGCCTCTGTGGCGGCATTTAGCGGAACCATCGCATACACCTTCGAGATTGTCCGGGGGGTTATTAACAAATTGGTTGGTGGGGAAGGGTTGTGGCTTTTTAGGCTAACCGGCCCCGGAATGGTCTTTTTACAAAGTACCCGTTTTAACATTCATGGAAATGGCGAGTCATAGCGCCGTACTTCCAATGCTTATTTTGTATGATTCATCTTCAACATATACATCTTTCTTTTGGCGGACAAACCCTGTTTAAAGACCTGAATTGGTTTATTAAGGCAAATAAGCGAATTGGGTTAATTGGGCCAAATGGTGCAGGAAAAAGCACCTTGCTACGGGTTATTACGGGTGAGTATCGCCCGGATGAGGGGGAGATCGCGATGTCGGGGCAGCTCACTTTGGGCTATTTAGAACAAGAAGTTCAGGAGGCAGAGGGCAACCGGACCGTACTCGGCGAAGCATTGGAGGCATTTGCTGATGTCTTTGAGCGCGAACGACAAATCGAGGCGTTGAATTTGGAATTGGTGAACACGGCCGACCACAACGATCCGGCGTATTTCAAAAAGTTGGAGCGTTTGGAGCGTTTGCAAATGGAGTTGGACGCAGCAGAGGCGCACAATTTGCCCGTTCGGTGTGCACAAGTCTTGGGTGGGCTGGGGTTTTCGGAGCCAGAGATGCACCGTCCGTTAGCCACGTTTTCAGGCGGTTGGCGGATGCGGGTAGCGTTGGCTAAAATGCTTTTACGGAATCCCGATGTGTTGCTTCTGGACGAGCCGACAAACCATTTGGACATTGAATCTATTGCGTGGTTGGAAGGTTATCTGAAGGCATATAAGGGAACCGTGATTTTGGTCTCGCACGATCGCTATTTTTTAGATCGGATGACCGATACCATCGCCGAGTTGGCCTATAGCCGGATTACAGAATATGCCGGAAATTATTCTTTTTATCTCGAAGAGCGGGTAGCACGACGCGCATTGCAACAAGCCGCTTACGAAAATCAGCAAAAAGAAATCCGAGAAACCGAGCGTTTTATAGAGCGTTTTCGGTATAAGGCCACCAAAGCACGTCAGGTGCAAAGTCGTGTTAAAGCATTGGAAAAGTTGGATTTGGTAGAGGCTCCAGAGCAAGAAATGTCCACCGTTTCTTTTCGGTTTCCGGTTCCTGAAGCCTCTGGACGGATGGTGCTTAAGCTCTCGGCATTTTCCAAGTCCTACCCAAATCCAGAAGGCGGCGAGGTCTCGGTCTTTCGGGATGTACCGGAACTCACCATCGAGCGGGGGCAAAAAATAGCGCTCATCGGGAAAAACGGTGCTGGGAAAAGTACCTTAGCCCGCATCTTGCTCGGCAGCGAGGGCTTCGAGGGCCAGCGCGAGTTGGGGTATAAAGTAGAACTCACCTATTTTGCCCAACATCAGGCCGAAAGTCTAAACCCGAAACGCACCATTTTGGAATCGTTGCACGAGATGGCAAATGGCCAATCTGAAACTGAATTACGGTCGCTCCTTGGGGCTTTTCTCTTTACTGGCGACGATGTTTATAAGCCAATCTCGGTGCTTTCCGGTGGCGAGCGGAGCCGTGTGGCCTTGGCACGTACCTTGCTGAAACCAGCCAATTTCCTGATCTTAGACGAACCAACCAACCACTTAGACATCCAGTCTATTGCCGTCCTCATCGAAGCGTTGCGCCAATATAAAGGAACCTTTATTGTAGTCTCGCACGATCGCCACTTCTTAGACCAATTGGTAAACCATGTTTGGTATGTGGCCGATGGCAAGGTGCGCGCCTTCATTGGAACTTATGCGGATTATCTCTGGAAAATCCAATCCGAGAAGGCGGAGGTTGCTACAATACCACCCGCCAAAACGGAAAAAGTAGCCGATCAAGAACCAACGGCAAAAGCGGCAATAAACCGTAAAGACCAAAAACGTGCTGAAGCCGAGACCAGAAATGCGTTTTCTAAGATGATGCGTGACGTAAAAGGCGATTATTCACGCATCGTATGGGATAGTGTAGATCCTGTTTTTATGCCGAAATTATTAGAAAAGTTGGAGGCGGATATCGCCCAGGCCGAGGCCGAGGAACAACGGTTAGAACAAGCATTGGCAGACCCCGAACTCTATAATGATCTCGCGCAATTCTCGTTGACTAATCAAGCGCACCAAACGGCACAACATCGGGTTACGGAGCTTTATGGCTGGTGGGAAAAAGCGAGTGAGCAAATAGAAAACTAATGCGTCATCAAAACATATCCATGCGTCATCAAAATATATCCATGCGTCATCAAAATATATCCATGCGTCATCAAAACTTATACATCGGTGCTGAGAGAACAAAGTAAACTTTTACAACAAGGGCTGTTTGTATTAGACCTTTTTTTAATAGCTTTAGGATGGATTCTTAGCTATTACCTGCGATTCGAGGTGCTTATTTGGGGCAGTTTGGCTCCTCCACTCTGGCGACCTTTAGCGCGATACGTGGACTATCTGCCCGTATTGGTTACGGTCTGGGGGCTTGTTTTTATGGCTTCCGGCCTGTATCGCCCGCGCGAGGTAGAGCGTTTTTATAACTTGGTGTATAGTGTTGGTCGTGCCGTACTCTGGGGGATGGCGGTTGCTTTTATGGCCATGTTCCTTTATCGCCAATTTGCGTTTTCCCGCGTGCATATGGTACTCTTCGGGGTCTGCACGTCCGTTTTGATGGTGATTGCACGGATGGTGATCTATCGGGTGGGGCGGGGTAGCCGGAAAAATGTGAAGAATATCCGTCGGGTATTGATTGTAGGAGCAGGTAAAGTGGGGAATGAGGTGGCGGCTGCGCTGAAACAATACCCTTGGATGGGTTTCCGATTGGTAGGGTATCTGGATGATGAAGTCCAAGGCGATCACATCATAGACACCGTAGAAAAGGCGGGGCAGGTTTTGGATGAAGCAGAAAAACGCGGCGAGCCAATTCATCAGGTATATATAACGCTGCCGCTCCGTGCCGCAGATCGTATTGAAGCGCTCCTTTCCGAATTATCGCTCCGGCTTGCACATGTGTATTTGGTTCCAGACATCTTCCGGTTTAACTTGCTCAATCACCGCATTTCGGACATGAATGGTTTGCCACTTATCCATTTGATAGACGAATCCCCGTTGGACGTCCGCCGGTTTATTAAACGCTTGGTGGACATCGTAGGGGCATTCTTCGCGCTACTCCTCTTATCGCCCATCTTAGCGGTTTTGGCGATAGGCGTAAAACTTTCCTCAAAAGGGCCTGTATTTTATCGTCAGGAACGGATGGGGATGAATGGTGAGCACTTCAAAATGATTAAATTCCGCTCCATGCCCGTAGATGCCGAGCAAAAAAGCGGTCCTGTCTGGGCAAAATCCAGCGAAAGTCGTGCTACTGCATTTGGATCTTTTATCCGCAAAACGTCCTTAGACGAATTGCCGCAATTCTGGAATGTGCTGATTGGCGAGATGAGCTTGGTCGGGCCACGTCCGGAACGTCCCTTTTTTATTGACCAATTTAAACAATATGTGCCCGGATATATGCTCCGCCACAAAATGAAGGCGGGGATTACGGGTTGGGCACAGGTCAATGGCTGGCGCGGTAATACCTCGATCGAAAAACGCATCGAGGCAGATTTGTACTACATCCAAAATTGGTCCCTCAAGTTAGATTTTAAGATCATGTTCATGACCGTGTGGAAGGTGTTTCGGGATGAAAATGCGTATTGACAAAAGCCATACTTGGTTACTTTCCCCCAACCGAACAAGTAAAAGCGTTTCGTTTTCTCGGATAAACACCATTTTCTAACCGCTTTCGCCAAGAATCCTTTATGCTGTTGGGTAGCGGTGATATAACTTTATAGATTGCAAAATTAGTCATTAAATCGTTGTATGAATCCTTCCTTAGCCGCATTGGAGGCGCAAATAGCCGCCGAAGACCTGCAAGACGCTGCCTCGGTAGAAGCCTTTCGCATTAAATACTTGGGCCGTAAAAATGGTCTTATTACCGACCTGTTTGCCCAAATTGGGAAAATTGAACCTCAAGAGCGTAAAGCCTATGGCGCAACCATTAATGCCCTAAAACAGCAGGTAGAAACACGCTTGGCCACCGCGCAAGCATTGGTGGAGGCTGCCCAAAAACAGGCTACGGCCCAAGCCATAGACCTTTCCTTGCCGGGACGGATGCAACCCGTTGGCGGGCTACACCCGATCCGGCAGACGATGGAGGAAATCAAGCGGATTTTCCTGAGCTTTGGGTTTGGTGTGGCCGAGGGGCCGGAGATCGAGGAAGATTGGTATAACTTCTCGGCACTCAATTTCCCGCCGGATCACCCCGCACGGGATATGCAGGATACCTTCTTTGTTGAAGCGCCCAACGGCGAAAATGGCGGCGTGGTCTTACGTACCCATACCTCGCCCGTACAAGTGCGTGTGATGCAAAATACCAAACCACCCATCCGTATCATTGCGCCCGGGCGCGTCTATCGGAACGAGACCATTACCTATAAATCATATTGCCTTTTTCATCAGGTGGAAGGGCTGTATATAGATGAAAATGTTACGTTTGCAGACCTGAAACAAGTCTTGCGTATGTTTGCCGAAGCCGCTTTTGGTGAAGGAGTTAAGATGCGGTTCCGACCCAGTTTCTTCCCATTTACCGAACCAAGTGCCGAGGTGGACATTTGGTGGCAAAATGAGGACGGTTCTGGACGTTGGTTGGAAATCTTGGGCTGCGGTATGGTGGATCCTAATGTCCTCGAAAACTGTGGTATAGACGCCGAAAAATACAAGGGTTATGCCTTTGGGATGGGTGTGGAACGGATTGCGATGCTCCGGCACGGGATTACCGACATCCGCGTACTGTATGAAAATGACGTACGGTTCTTGGAACAATTCTAAAATCCGTGTCTTACGACAATCGTTTAAAAGGTTAATAAAAACAAGAAGATACATTCGCATATGAACATCTCTCATAATTGGCTTAAAGACTACATTCAACATGGTCTTTCGCCGCAAGAAGTGGCCGATACCCTCACCATGCTGGGTTTAGAGGAGGAAGAATCGTGGTCGGTGGGCAATACGTTTTCCGGACTGGTGGTGGGGTACGTACTGAGCCGTGATCAACATCCCAATGCCGATAAACTTTCGGTTTGTCAGGTGGATGTGGATGGGAGCGGACAGGGGGTGAAAATTGTATGCGGTGCACCCAATGTGGCTGCCGGCCAAAAAGTGGTGGTGGCAACCGTCGGAACCAAACTGATGTTGCCTACGGAAAAACACAATCCAGAGGCGCCTAAAACAGAACTTACCATCAAAAAAGGGAAAATCCGAGGCGAGGAGTCCAATGGTATGATTTGCTCTGCTATGGAGTTGGGGCTTTCCGATGACCATAGCGGTATTCTGGTGCTGGACGAAGCGGCGGTGACGGGGCAGCCCTTTTCTGCCTATCTAATGGCTATGGGGCAATCCGAAAGCGATGTTGTGACCGATGTAAACATCACGCCCAATCGTCCGGATGCCATCAGTCATTTGGGGATAGCACGTGACTTAAGCGCTGCTACGGGTGTTCCGGTTCAACGCCCCGCTGTGGACTTGCCGGAGCATGGCGGCGAAATTGCCGAGAAATTTTCGGTAGAGATTGCTTGCCCAGAGGTTTGCCATCGCTATGTGGGTATGTTGATAGAAGGCGTAAAAATTGGCTCCTCACCCAAGTGGATGCAAAAACGCCTCGAAGCGATTGGCTTGCGCCCCCGAAACAATGTGGTGGATGTGACCAATTATGTGATGTACGAATGTGGGCAGCCACTCCATGCGTTTGATTTTGATCAACTTGCAGGCCATAAAATTATTGTTCGCCAAACCGAAGGAGAATTGCCCTTTACGACCTTAGACAGTAAACCGCGCATCTTGCCAAAAGGAACCATCATGATTTGTGACGGGGAGCGCGAGGTGGCGATTGGCGGCATAATGGGCGGTGAAAATTCTGAAGTGACCGATAAAACGGTGAATGTTTTGATAGAATCTGCTTGGTTCGATCCAAAAGCAGTTCGTAGAGCGGCCAAAAACATTCGCGAAGCCGAGAAAGATGATGGCCGTCTTGCCACAGATGCCTCTTACCGCTTTGAACGAGGTGTAGATCCGAATGGGCAAGTTTGGGCAGCAGCACGTGCGGCTTCGCTCATTGCCGAGCTTGCTGGCGGGCGTATCGTTCCGGGTATGGTGGATGCCAACCCCGTTAAAGACCATCCAATCGTTTTAACCGTTCGACCGACACGGGCACGGGCCATTATTGGTGCAAATATCCCCGACGCCGAGATGCAGCGCTTGCTCACGGCCATCGGATTTGAAGTTGCAATAAACGATGGTAATTTGGCCTGTACCGTGCCGACTTTTCGCCCGGATGTAGAGCGGGAAATTGATGTAATCGAGGAAATTGCAAGGCTCTATGGGTACGACAACATCCCGTTACCCACACACTCGGCAACACCCAACCAGCCGCCAGCACCGAATCCAGAAGACGACCTGCGCCGCTCGTTATTGCAATTCGGGACTGGGATGGGCTTCCGCGAAATCTATACGAACAGTATGGTAAAGTCTGAATTGGCGCACGTTTTTGCCCATAATGCGGGTATTGTGGAAACCTTAAACCCCATATCGAGCGAGATGGGGGCGTTGCGCCCAGACTTGCTCCTTTCTGCATTGCCCGTAGTAGCCCATAACCTAAATCATGGACGTAAAAACCTACGTCTGATGGAGGTCAGTACGGTTTATCGTCGTTCGGATAGCCCTCGTGTTCCCGTAAAAGGCTACGATGAACATGAAGAGGCATTGTTTGTCTTGACGGGTGCGCTAAGCCAAGCCAGTTGGAATGTACGCGAGGAAAAGGTGAATATCTTTGATGCAAAAGGCGTGGCAGAGTCGCTCATCCGCCGTTTTGGTCTTCTTCAGCAGGTCTGTTTTGTTCCTGAAAACGAGGTAACTACGCTAACAGCGTACCAACTCAAGGTTTTATCTGGCAATAAAGTGCTGGGTACGGTGGCGCGTCTCGCAGATGAAGTGGCCAAGCGTTTCGACATCAAACAAGAGGTGTTTTTTGCCTCGTTCAATTGGACAGCGATCATAAAATTAGTAGGTCGGAAGGCACTCAAAGCCTATCAAGACATTAGCCGTTTCCCCGTTGTGGAACGTGATTTGGCGGTCATGGTCTCTAAGAAGGAGTCGGCGGGGGCTTTAATGGAGACAATCCGAAAAACTGGCGGCAAATTGTTGCAGGAAGTTCGAGTTTTTGACCTTTATGAAGGGGATAAAATAGCTCCAGATACAAAGAGTATCGCGTTTTCGCTCCGCCTTGGTGCACCAGATCGCACCTTAGTAGATAAAGAAGTGGATGCTTTGATAACCCGTGTCGTGAAGCAGTTGGCTGCGAATCACCAAGCTGTTTTGCGGTCATGAGACATTTTGACATGATGCTATAAGTGAATGATCTCAAAATAGCTTTATATTGAGCGCGAACTTTTAATAAACAATGTTTTAGAATGACCCAAAATCGCCCACATCACCGCCATCGCCATAACGATCGCAACCGAAATAGGGATCGTGATCGGGAAAAAGAACGTCCTTCGGTTGCTACCGAAAGTGTAGAGACCGTAGCTGTGCAACCCCGAATGCCTATTTCCACGCCTGCAGCGGTTATGCAAAACACGGATAACCTCGAACAATTACGGGTAAATATGCAGTTGGCCGTGCTGGAGATGGAGAAACTGCGTGCAGAACACATCACCCTTTCCGAGCGGATTCGCACATTGGGCAACGAAGTGCCAAATAGCCGTATCTCCTTGCCCCCTTTTAATGAAGAAGGGACAATATTGGTAAAAGACAAAATCATGGTATTTGTTGGGGCTTTGGATGCGTATGTGGCTTCCGAGTCCGAAATCTCACCATCTTCTGATATGAGTGGAACATGAACCACCGCGAGCGGAAGGTCGTTTTTAATGTTCTGGGGCGCGATATTGCGCTTCGGGTTCAGCACGACCACGAGCCAGTTATGCACGAAATTATTGGCATTGTGAATGAACGATTGGCCACGATCCGAGAAAACTTGCCAACCGAAACAGACCTTACCACGATGACGTTGGCCTGTATCGCCCTCGCCGAGGAGTTGCACTACACAAAGGAACAACTTGCTTCTGCCCAAACAAAAATGGTTTCAGATCCAGCTACACCTACCACAGCATCCTCCAAACCAGTGATGACACGCCGAACCAAGCGGCGAACGCAAGAATAAAGGAAAACAGTTTATTAGAGCATAAAAATCCAAGTACACTTCGCAAGATGTCAATAAACCGCGCCTTATTTTGAGCACGGTTTTTATTTTTTAGGAGCAAGATGCAAGCAATGGTTAACCTACAAGCAGCCTTACAGCACGGCCTCACCGAAGCCGAATACGGCTGGATCCTCGAAACCTTGGGACGTACGCCTACCATCGTGGAACTTGGAATCTATTCCGTGATGTGGAGTGAACATTGTTCCTATAAAAACTCGATCAAAGTCCTGAAAACGCTTCCGCGTGAGGGTAAAGCCCTTTTGGTTGGTGCGGGTGAAGAAAATGCCGGCTTGGTGGACGTAGGGGACGGGTTGGGGGTGGTGTTCAAAATAGAATCCCACAATCACCCATCGGCTGTAGAGCCATATCAAGGTGCAGCAACGGGCGTAGGTGGCATTCAGCGGGACATTTTCACGATGGGTGCGCGTCCAATTGCATCGCTCAATTCATTACGCTTCGGGGATCCGCGCAAGGCCAAAGTCCGCTGGCTCTTGGATGGCGTGGTACGGGGTATTGCTGGGTACGGCAACGCCTTTGGCGTACCAACCGTTGCGGGCGAGGTCTATTTTGATCCGGCATACGAAGGGAACCCATTGGTAAATGCGATGAGTGTGGGCTTGGTGAAGGTGGATCAAACGGCCTCCGCAATTGCAAAGGGCGAAGGAAATCCGGTATATATCGTCGGGGCATCAACCGGACGTGATGGTATTCATGGCGCAACATTTGCCTCGGAGGAAATCAGTGAGGCCAGTGAAGCCAAGCGCCCAAGTGTGCAAGTTGGCGACCCCTTTACCGAAAAGCTCTTGCTTGAGGCCACCTTAGAGGCCATTAAAAGTGGTGCTTTGGTGGGTATCCAAGACATGGGTGCTGCCGGAATTACCTGCTCGACCTGCGAAATGAGTGCAAAAGGCAACTCTGGTATGATTTTGCACTTAGAACGGGTTCCGGTGCGCGAAGCCGGAATGACGCCCTACGAAATTATGCTTTCCGAAAGCCAAGAACGGATGTTGTTGGTGGTTGAAAAAGGGCGCGAGGCCGAAGTAGAGGCCATTTTTGAAAAGTGGGATTTACACGTTGCGCATATTGGCCACGTTACCGATGAGCCGCGTGTGAAAATTTATTGGCACGGTGCGTTGGTGGCCGATGTACCGCCAGACCACCTCTCACTGGGCGGCGGTGCGCCGCAATACGACCGCGAAACCCAAAAACCAGCTTATCTTGCCAAAACGTCTGCTTTTCAGATTCAAGAAGTGGAAGATTTTGCGCCGGAAGAAACTGGCGATATACTCTTAAAACTGCTTTCAGCGCCCAATATCGCTTCTAAACGCTGGATTTGGCAACAATACGACCACCAAGTCCGGACGAATACCGTCTCTGGCCCCGGCCCCAGTGATGCAGCCGTTGTTCGCATAAAAGGAACGGACAAAGCCCTTGCCGTAAAAACCGATTGCAATGGCCGATACGTTTATCTAAATCCCCGAAAAGGAGGGCAAATTGCCGTAGCCGAAGCCGCCCGAAATGTGGTTTGCACCGGCGGAAAGCCGCTTGCCATCACAAATTGCCTCAATTATGGAAATCCCTACAAACCCGAAGTGTATTGGGTCTTTAAAGAATCGGTAGGCGGGATGGGGGATGCCTGCCGTGCGTTCGATACGCCCGTAACAGGTGGGAACGTCTCGTTTTATAATGAAAATCCAGAAAGTGCCGTTTTCCCAACACCAACCATCGGAATGCTGGGGCTGATAGAGGATGTACACACCCAAACCACATCTCCCATCCTCAAAAATGCAGGCGATGTATTGATGCTCATCTCGCCAGAAGGCTGGGTACACCAAGAAAACATAGATGGATCGGAATACCTTGCTTGGGTACATCAAAAAACAACGGGCGATGCCCCATATTTTGAACTGAAAGAAGAAAAAGCGATTCAAGACGCGGTTTTACACCTGATTCGCAAAGGCTTGGTTCAGTCCGCACATGATGTCTCGGATGGAGGCTTGGCAGTTTGTTTGGCCGAAATGGTCATTTTCTCGGATCATCATGGTGCGGATATTGTCCTCGATGATATACAGATACGGCGCGATGCACTGTTCTTCGGGGAAGCACAAAGCCGTGTCGTGATTGCGGTGTCGGCGGCAAGGGTAGAAGAGGTGAAAAAAGCCGCCAAAACCTTCGGTGCACAAGCCACACACCTCGGAACCGTAACCGGAAACTCCTTCCGGCTAAAGCTGAATGGGGAAGAATTGTTTGACTTTTTTTCCCATGAATTGCGTGAACCCTACGAAAATGCTCTGCCTGTATTGATGAAAGAGGCCATTTGAGCTTCTTTGTGCACCCGTCTAAAGCCGTAAAAAAAAGAATGCGTAAAGAAATTGGAAATTGATGGGATTGTTGATACAAAGTCCTTAAATTGTGAAGCTATTTAAAGAATAAAAATATTGTTTTATAGAATGCACGAGTACAATACTCGTCTCAACTATTTTAAAAGTCATGGACGCCAATAGCTTCAAGACGTTCTCGGAAAAAACGGAAAATGTACAGCGCAAATGGTACGTTGTAGATGCCGAGAATCAGGTTGTGGGCCGCGTTGCTTCTAAAATCGCTGCAATCCTGCGCGGTAAGCACAAGCCCTCCTACACGCCCCACGTTGATACCGGCGATTTTGTAATCGTTATCAATGCAGATAAGGTTCGGTTTACGGGGAAAAAAGAAACCGTAAAGCAATACCTGCGCTATACAGGTTATCCGGGCGGTCTTCGCCATCGGACACCCGCTGAAGCGCGTACCAAAAAGCCCCAGCAAATTTTGGAACACGCCGTAAAAGGTATGTTGCCCAAAAATAGCTTGGGCCGCAAAATGTTTGGCAAACTCAAAGTGGTCGTTGGCCCAGAGCACGAACATCAAGCGCAACAACCCGAAGTAATCACGTTGTAAATACCATAGAAAATCAAACGTATGGCAAGCCCTGTGCAATATATTGCGGTTGGTCGTCGTAAAACCTCGGTGGCACGCGTATATCTCCGCCCCGGAAACGGCTCGATGACGATCAATAAGCGCGATCTTCAAAACTACTTCCCCATCCGCATCAACCAAATGGTGGTTCAGATGCCATTGAAAGTGGCCGCCGTAGAAGGCCAATTCGATGTAGTGGTAAATGCAAAAGGTGGTGGAACCAAAGGCCAGTCCGAGGCCATCCGCTTGGGCATCGCCCGTGCATTGGTGAAGTTTAATGACGAATTTAAGAAGCCATTGCGTGATGCTGGCTTCCTAACTCGGGATCCCCGCGCCGTTGAACGGAAAAAATACGGTAAGCCTAAAGCCCGTAAGAGATTCCAATTCTCCAAGCGTTAATCCTGCTTGGCTACGAATATATATAGCGGCGGTACGGGTTTTCCCTTACCGCTGTTCTCATGCTTATACTTTCATAAACCACATACCTTCCGTCGCCTCTGTTGGGTGTTCGGCCTGCTGGCTGGATAACGGAGATACGCGAAGAAGGTAGCGGAACAACCCAAAACACCTATAAATATGCGCGTATCCGTAGAAGACCTGCTCAAGGCAGGCTCCCACTTTGGTCACCTGACCAGCCGCCGTAACCCGAAGATGCAACCCTATATCTTTATGGAGCGGAATGGCGTACACATTATTGACCTCACCCAAACCCAAAAATTGCTCGAAGAAGCTGCTGGTGCAGCGGGTAATATCGCCAAACAAGGCCGGAATATCCTGTTTGTTGGTACTAAAAAACAAGCCCAAGAAATCATGAAGCAAGAAGCAGAGCGCTGCGGAATGCCTTATGTCTCCGAACGCTGGTTGGGTGGTATGCTTACGAACTTCCAAACCATTCGCAACTCCATTAAACGCATGGATGGCCTTATCAAAATGGAGCAGGATGGCACGATGGACAAGTTCAAGAAGAAAGAACGGCTGATGAAATCCCGCGAACGCGAAAAATTAGAGCGTACCCTGATGGGGATTTCCAAAATGGGCAAACTTCCGGGTGCAATCTTTATTGTGGACACCAAGCGGGAGCATATTGCGGTGCAGGAAGCCCAACGCCTTGGTATTCCCATTTTTGCGATTTGTGATACCAACTGCGATCCAGACCCGGTGAACTTCCCCATTCCAGCAAATGATGACGCCATCAAATCCATCCATTTGATTACAGCTGCGATTGCTGATGCAATTTTGGAAGGCAGAAAGGCGCGTGAGTTCGACCAAGCGACGAAGAATGCCGAGAAGGAAAAGCGTGAGTCCGCGCAAGCCGAAAAAGAAGGCCGTCAGGGTGGAGCCCGTCGTCGTAGAACGAGCGAGCGCAAAGAAGAAGTTCCTGTTGCGGAGGCTCCAGCACCTTCCTCGGAGGCTCCGGCACCTTCTCCAGAGGCCGAAGGCTAACCCGCACCATAAAGTTTTTTTTCGGAAAGCGGCGCAATCGGACTTTTTACAAGTGCTCTGGTTGCGCCTTTTCCTTGCCCCAAGGTAATGGGGCATAATTACGGTCTTAATAACAACGTTAAAACATAGAGGTTATCATGAACATCTCTGCAAAAGAAGTGAACAAATTGCGTCAGGCTACTGGCGCAGGTATGATGGATTGCAAAAAGGCCCTTGTTGAGGCTGAGGGCAATTTTGATGAAGCCATTGCTATCCTTCGTAAAAAAGGCCAAAAAGTATCTGAAAAACGTGCAGATCGCGATGCCAAAGAAGGGGTTATTGCAACAGCGCTCACGGAGGATAAAAAAACCGCCGCCATCGTGGAGGTAAACTGCGAAACCGACTTCGTGGCACGTAACGAAGAATTTCAGGCATTTGCACAATCAGTAGCAAATTTGGTATTGGCCGCACAGCCCGACAGCATGGAAACCCTGCAAGCAACAACCTTGGAGGGCATTACGGTTGCCGAGAAGTTGAGCGAAATGACGGGAAAAATCGGTGAGAAAATTGACATACGTCGTTTTGAAATCGCATCTGCTTCAGGTGCTGTCGTGAGCTACATCCACCCCGGCTCCCGCTTGGGCGTGTTGGTTGAGTTAACAGCAGATAACGAAGAGGCGGGACGCGATGTAGCCATGCAGGTGGCCGCCTTAGACCCGATTGCCCTACATGCCGATCAAGTCTCGGATGAAATCAAGTATCGAGAGATGGACATTGCACGTGATCGGGCGATTAATGAGGGCAAGCCTGAAAATATCGTAGATCGGATTGCACAAGGCGCACTAAATTCCTTCTTTAAAGAGCGCGTATTGTTGGATCAAGCCTTTGTGAAAGATCCCAAACAAACCGTTGCGCAAATGTTAAAGAAAGCAGAAGTGGACGTCGTTAAATTTGTCCGTTTTGTATTAGGTGGTTAAAAAATAAGGGTTTGTGGTGCTAATACCATAAACCCTTTTCTCTTATATTTTTCGGAGCCGAGGTCATGGAACAGGGTTCAATCCAATACAAACGTGTTTTGTTAAAACTTAGCGGAGAAGCCTTAATGGGCGATCGTGCGTTTGGTATTGATAAAAATATTTTGCGGGCTTATGCCGCCGATATTCAGGAAGCCGCTCAAGCTGGCATCGAATTGGCGATTGTAATTGGTGGCGGAAATATTTTCCGAGGCGTCTCGGATCTGGGTTCGGAGATGACCCGTGCCCATGCAGACTATATGGGGATGCTGGCCACCATGATCAATGCTATGGCACTTCAGGCTGCATTAGAGGAAATTGGGGTTTATACCCGCCTCCAGTCTGCAATCAACATGGAAGAAATTGCTGAACCGTTCATTCGCCGTAGGGCCGTGCGTCATTTAGAAAAAGGACGTGTGGTTATTTTTGGTGCTGGAACCGGAAACCCCTACTTCACCACCGATACCGCCGCTTCGCTCCGTGCTGCCGAAATAGGGGCACAAGTAGTGCTGAAGGGAACGCGGGTGGATGGTGTCTATACGGCAGATCCGCTAAAAGACCCCAATGCCAAACGGTTTGAACGGATTTATGGCATGGATGTCGTCGAGCGGAACTTGAAAGTGATGGATCTGACAGCCATTACCCTGCTGAAAGATTCTAAAATTCCGATCATTGTTTTCGATATGAACAAAAAAGGTAATTTGACACGGGTCTTAAAGGACAGTAGCATTGGAACAACCGTCTATTGGTAGTCGTTCCGAAAAGGAAAATGACCGCATCCCTTGCCGGTGTCTCATGTACGTAAAACCAAATTTGTTATGCTTTCTGAAGACTTAGAAATGATTGTAAGCGTCGTCCACGACGATATGGGCAATACGATCAAACACCTTACAAGCGAATTTAATACCATCCGCGCTGGACGTGCCAACCCGATTATGCTAGAGTCTGTGCGTGTTGAAGTCTATGGGGCTATGATGCCCCTGAACCAATTGGCCAATGTAAATGCCCCAGCTCCGGATTTGTTGGTGATTCAACCTTGGGATAAAAGTTCGCTCCAACCAATCGAAAAAGCCATTCGGAATGGCCATTTGGGCCTAAACCCTTCCAATGATGGCATCGTTATTCGGATTCCAATCCCGCCCCTCTCCGAGGAACGACGTCGTGAAATGGTGAAATTGGCCAAGCACAAATCCGAGGAAGCACGTATAGCCGTCCGAAACTTGCGGCGCGACGCCAATCATGAAATCAAGAAGACGGTGGCAGAGCTAAAACTCTCCGAAGACATGAAGTTTGAGGCAGAAGACCAAGTTCAACGTCAGACAGACCTTAGCATTAAGAAAATTGATGATATGCTGCACCACAAAGAAGCGGAAATTATGAAGGTCTGATTTTGGGATTGCAGAAATAATATTGATTTTGTATTTTCAAAGTCCTTCTTATGTCTAAAGGCATGGAAGGTACGCAAGGAGAGGTGTCCGAGTGGTTGAAGGAGCTCGCCTGGAAAGCGGGTGTACGTGCAAAAACGCGTACCGAGGGTTCGAATCCCTCTCTCTCCGCACAAGCCGGAACAATGCGTCCGGCTTTTTTTATTTTACCGCAATCCGTTTTTCTTTTCCCTTCCGTGTATGATTATTAGCATGACAGGCTATGGCCGTGGTGTAGCCGAAAGACACAATATACGGGTTACGGTTGAAATCAGTGCCGTTAATAGCCGATATTGCGAAGTCTATAGCCGTTTGCCGCGTTCACTCTCGGTTTATGAACCTGCACTTCAAAACCTCATCAAAAAAGCATTAGATCGGGGCAAGATTAATGCAAATGTGCAATTAGAAGACCTTTCTGGAGAGCTTTCCGTGCCGCCCATAGATGCGCGTGCCGTCCGAGCGTACATGTCCCGCTTTGCAGAACTGAAGGATATTACGGGCATTTTCGAGGAAGTTCGGTTAGAACACCTCATCCGGTTGCCTGAGATATTTGCCGCGAAAGGAACATCGGAAGAAGATGCCGAACGGACGTGGTCGTGTATGGAAGCGGCAGCACAACTTGCCTTGAAGGCCATTCAAGCGATGCGTAAAACAGAAGGCGAGGCACTTCGGAAGGACTTTGCACTTCGCCGGTCTCAGATTGCCTTCTTGTTGGAAGAGGTAGAAAGACGTGCGCCGGAACGTGCCGTAGAGGCTCGCCAGCGCATTCATGACCGGATTGGCCAGATTCTCACGGATGAGCGAATAGACCGTGAGCGTTTGGAATTGGAGGTGGCACTTTTGGTGGACAAGATGGACATCACCGAAGAAATTGTGCGCCTACGTTCCCACTTCGCCGTTTTTGATGCAGCCCTACATGCCAACGAACCCTCTGGCAGGAAGCTCAATTTTTTGGTACAAGAACTAAACCGTGAAATCAATACCATCGGCTCCAAAGCAAATGATGCCCCAATCACACAAGCCGTAATTAAGATGAAAGAAGAACTCGAAAAAATCCGCGAGCAGGTTCAAAACATTGTTTAAGTTGATTGGGCGGTTTTCAAAATTATATTGAGCCAGCCTTTAACTTGTAACCATTTACCATGTGTTTTGGGTTAATCAAATCAAGGCCTGCCGGCGGCCTTCTTTTGTACGGCCAAAAGAAGCAATGCGGCTGAGCTAAGCCGAAGCCAGTCCCGGCCTGAAGAAAAATCTCTTCGTCTCTACAATTCCTCCCCGGCAAGGCAATTCGCCCTCATTCATCGGGACAGGTGGCTGAGCCAAGTCGAAGCCATCCTTGCTCCGGCGGATTTTTCTAAGGGCCGCCCTGCCAAGCGAGGATCATGGAGGAACTCACGGAATTGTGTAAATGCTGGTTTTTCAAGGGTTTGTTCTACTTTACAAAACGCACAGCCCAGCCCCGTAGGGGCGACATCTTAGTAGAAATCGGTTTCTAAATTTACTGAAAGCCCCGTAGGGGTGGCATCTATATATGACGGGGGATAGCGGGTTGATCGTAGCCGAAGTCTGGTGACTGAGCGAAGCCGAAGCCCTGTGGCTGATCGTAGCCGAAGTCTGGTGACTGAGCGAAGCCGAAGCCCTGTGGCTGAGCGTAGCCGAAGCCATCCTTGCTCCGGCAGATTTTTCCAAGGGCCGTCTTTCCATTATAGAACAACACATCATACTATAAGATAGAGCCTATCTCAATAGGAGAAACCGCTATAATTTCCACGCGCTACATTTCGAAGTACCCCTTTGGCAAAAATACAGTCTAAATTTTGCTCATCTGCGTATAGAACAACCACGGAGACAATGCCATATTAAACCATACTTAGGATTGTATTAGACTCTCTTTAATCTCGAAACAAGCCTTTTTCATCGCCGTTTAGTGTCCGTCCTATACACTTAAACAAACGCCGTGATGGATCAAACTTGGCTTTGGATTGGCTTTAACTTATTCATTTTGCTCATGTTAGCCTTAGACCTCGGCTTCTTCAATCGGGATAACCACGAGGTACGGGTACGTGAAGCACTAATCTGGAGTGGCGTATGGGTGGCATTGGCCATGCTGTTCAATTTTGGGATTTATACCTTTATGGGTGAGGAGCAAGGGATTTCTTTCCTGACGGGCTATCTGATTGAGAAGTCCTTGAGTGTGGATAATATCTTTGTTTTTGTACTCATTTTCTCTTATTTCAAGGTTCCGTTACGGTATCAGCATCGTATTTTGTTCTGGGGGATTCTCGGCGCTTTGGTGATGCGGGCTATTTTTATCTTTGCTGGTGTGGCCATGATTAAACAATTCCATTGGGTTATCTATGTTTTTGGGGCATTTCTGATCTTTACAGGGCTGAAAATGATGTTTCAGAAAGAAAAGCCTTTAGCGCCAGACAAAAACCCGTTAATCAAGGTCTTTAAAAAATTTATGCCCGTCACCCCACATCTTCATGGCCAGCGCTTCTTTGTGGTCGAGAACGGGGTACGGTATGCCACACCGTTGTTCATTGTGTTATTACTGATTGAGTTCACGGATCTTATTTTTGCAGTGGATTCGATCCCGGCTATTTTGGCGATTACAGATGATGCCTTTATTGTTTATACGTCTAATGTTTTCGCCATTCTTGGGTTAAGATCGCTCTATTTTGCACTTGCTGGTATTACGAAGTATTTCCACTACCTCAAATATGGCTTGGCTACGGTGCTTATGTTTGTGGGTACAAAGATGGTAATGGTGGACTACTACAAAGTCCCGACGGAGGTTTCTTTAGCTGTAATTGCCATTATTTTGGCGTTTTCGGTTCTGGCTTCTATCCTATATCCACCAAAAGAAGCAGGGCAAGTTGCGAATATTTAAAGCAGATTTCGCATATTACGGGGCGTAACTGCCTGCAAAAAAACAAGCATGGATTATCTCGCATGGAGACGGAAAATTTATAGTCAGTTTTCGCCATTGTTTTGGTTTTCTCCCTTTTGGCGGCTATCTTGTATCCTTTTAAAAGTGGAACAAGTTGCAGAAAAGCCATGAGCCTAAGCCAACAATTGAACGAGACCATTCGGACAATTCCCAACTTCCCAAAGCCGGGGATACACTTCAAAGATATTACGCCAATTTTACAAAATCCAACGCTCTTGCGTGCTACGGCGGATGCCCTCGCGATGCCCTTCAAAAACTTAAACATTCAGAAAGTTGTGGGCATTGAGTCGAGAGGTTTTTTATTTGCCTTAATGATTGCCGAGCGCTTGGGTGTAGGTTTTGTGCCTGTCCGTAAGCCCGGGAAATTGCCCGCAAGAACGATTCAGGCTTCATATACCTTGGAGTATGGCCTTGATACGCTCGAAATGCACGAGGACGCCTTGAAAACCGGAGAACGGGTTTTAATCCACGACGATGTTTTAGCGACTGGCGGGACAGCCACCGCAGTTGTCCAGTTGGCCACGCAATTAGGCGCCGAAGTGGTTGGTTTTTCTTTTCTGATTGAATTGGGATTTTTGAATGGGCGGGATCGTATTGGTGGAAATACCGTTGAAGCCTTGATTCGTTATTAACCCAAGACCTTGCTACCATGAATCGTTGGATGTATCGTTTTATAGGGCTGTTGGGCCTGCTTTTTTTGTTTACCTCGAATGGTTGTGACCCAGTTGGGCCAACAGATACCGTGACCCTCACGGCAAACAAAGAGTTTTTCTTTACGTTTGCAAGTGGGGATGGACAAACCAAAACCCGATCGCTAACTTCTGACAATAAAATTGACATTGCAGATGTGTTGGCGGCACAGAATTTTACGAAAGCGGCACTTACGTCGGGAACGTTAGATACGGCTGTTCTGGAAGTGATTTTCCCGACTGGCGTTCCAATTTCCTTTCTAAAAAACGTCAAACTAAGCTTCTCGGCAGCCGGATTACCTACGCGAGAAGTCGCAAGCCAAGCCAACTTTCCCACAGGCGTTAACGAGGATACGGTAACACTGACCATTGATGCGTTGGAAGACATTACCCCTTATTTGCGTGCAGAATCCTTTTCGGGGAAACTGGATATTACCGCCAATACCTTGCTTTTGAACCGAGAATATGAGCTGAATGTCCGGTTAAAACTCCTTGCGCGTGTAAATTTCTAAGGTGTCGTTGTGAGGGTATGACCAGAAAATAAAAAAGCGATTGTTCCAGATAGACCAACCGCTCACGAATGTTTGAGGCAAAATTAAGCTTGTGCAGCGATGCACGAAATTTCTACCTTGACGCCGCGTGGGAGTTTGGAAACCTCTACGGTGACTCGCGCCGGTGGCGATTCGTTAAAGTACCGCGAATAAACTTCGTTCATTTGTGCAAAATCGTCCATGGAGGCTAAAAAAACCTCGCACCGTGCAACGTCTCGGTAAGACATTCCGGCGGTTTTCAGGACAGCGCCCAAGTTTTCGAGCACCTGAACCGTCTGGCCTTCAATATCGGCCTCTGTTAATACGGCATTCGTTTTGGGGTCAATCGGGATTTGTCCGGAGCAATAAAGGGTTTTTCCAACCTGAATGGCTTGGCTGTATGGCCCAATGGCGGCTGGAGCGTGGGGGGTACTAATGACTTCGCGCTTCATGATGTTATAGATTAGGGGTTTTGCAAAAGCGATTACCTGAACAGTACCAAAAACGAACCTATCAAATAGCCAATTATCAACGAAAATGGATTTAGGACTAAGCGGAAAAGTTGCTTTTGTAACAGGGGCAAGTGCCGGATTAGGTTTTGCAGTAGCAAGAGCTTTGTATAACGAGGGAACACATGTGGCCATTTGTGGCCGAGACCCCGAACGGATCAAGCAGGCAGCTTTGGCGATTGGGGGAAATGTGCTTCCGATTTGCTGCGACGTTACCAAGGAGGATCAAATTCAGCAGGCGGTGAATGAAGTCGTTTCGGTGTTTGGTAAATTACATGTTTTGGTGACGAATGCCGGAGGCCCACCGTCTGGCTTTATCAACAATTTTTCGTCGAAGGACTGGCAAGACGCCCTTGATTTAAACCTAATGAGCACCATAAATCTGTGCCGTTATGCAATCGCACCGCTAAAGGCCGCAGCGGAAGAAGATGGGCACGCACGAGTTTTGATGATCACTTCGATCTCGGCCAAGCAACCCATTCCCAATTTATACCTCTCGAATGTCGCACGGGCGGGCGTGCAGGGTTTTGCAAAAAGTTTATCTGAGGAATTGGGGCCTTGGGGCATTACGGTCAATACATTGTTGCCGGGCTTTACCAAAACCGAGCGTCTCGGTGCTTTACGGCAGGCTACCGAGCAACAAACGGGGCAATCGGGCGAAGATATCGAGGCGAATTGGGCCTCCGCCAATGCGCTCAAACGATTAGGCGAGCCGGAGGAGTTTGCCGCTGCCGCCGTTTTCTTGGCTTCTAAGCCAGCTGCTTACATTACGGGTATTGCACTTCCTGTGGATGGTGGCCGCGCAAAAGGGCTGATGTAATGGAAAAGAGATCGCTATCCGCACCTTCTATTGGTGCATGGACGAAATATACGTTTTATGGCTGGTTCCTTGGGGTCGCTCTGGTTTTGGCGCTTTCCTCAACCTTGGATGCGATGGGTATAGAGGGCATGCAATTTTACCTTGGCTTGGGAATGGGAGGTGGCATTGGAAGCCTGCAATGGCTTCTCCTGAAAAAGCATGGCGGCATTGCCTTAAAGTGGGTTGGGTACTTGGTATTGGGGCTTACATTGCCTTTTTTGGTGGTGGATGTGTTTCTAACGTCCATTGTGCCCTATAAATTAGGCATCTGCGTAGCGTTTGGCGCTTTGTTGTCGGGTGGCTTACAAATCTTCGCTCTTCGAGAAGTGAGTCCTAAAGCAAATATGTGGTTGGTTTATGCTTTTTTGGGTTGGATATTGGCGTTGGGATGCCTTCTCGCCATAGACTACACGACATTTTTGAGCTTTTATCTGAACAATTTGGTACTAGCACTGATCAACCTCTTCCTTATTCTCGCCGCTGGCGTGCTTTTGGGAGCCGTAACGGGCATTGGAATAAATAAAATATTGGACACTTAATGGCGTATTTGCCCGATTTTTCGAGAAAGATCCAATACAGTTGTTGTATTATCAATGGCTTTACTTCAAAAAAATAAAAGATCATTCTTATGAGTAACCGTACCCTAACCATTTTGAAACCAGACTGTGTTCGCAGGAACCTAATCGGAACGGTGACAAAACATGTGGAAGAAGCTGGATTTAAAATTCTGGCCATGAAACTTGTAAAACTTACCAAGGCTGAGGCCGAAGGTTTCTATGCCGTACACCGCGAGCGCCCATTCTTCGAGGAATTGACCACCTTTATGTCAAGCGGGCCATGCGTTCCAATGATTCTTGAAAAAGAAAATGCGGTTTCGGATTTTCGCACCTTGATCGGAGCGACCAATCCGGCCAGTGCTGATGAAGGAACCATCCGGCGTCTATACGCAGAATCTCTCGGCGAAAACATTATTCACGGCTCCGATTCTAATGAAAATGCCCAAATTGAAGGCAACTATTTCTTTCCCGGTATGGAAATTGCAGGCAATTGGTAAGTGAGCGCCATTGCGACTCCACATGCGTGCTGCAAATAAATTGTTGATGTGGGCCGGAATCGTTCTTTCAAGCTACGATTTCGGCCTTTTACTTTATAACCACATAATACCATGAAAAAAGTTTTACGCCTGATCCGTTATACGCCCTTGTTTACGCTTGTGTTTGCAGGATGGGTTTTTGCCCAAGTCCAAACCGGAGCCGAGATGTTGGCAACGTACAATTTTGAATTGCTACGCGGAAAAAAAGTGGGTTTAATTACCAATCATACGGCAACCGTTAATGGTCAGCATATTATTGACTTGCTGTACCATGCCCCCGGAGTAAAACTGACGACACTTTTTGGCCCAGAACATGGGATTCGTGGGCTTGCAGATGCAGGAGCAGCAGTTACCAATGGAAGAGACCCCAAAACCAATCTGCCCGTTTATAGTTTGTATGGTACAACCAAAAAGCCTACCACCCAGATGTTAAAAGAGGTGGATATTTTGGTTTTTGATATTCAGGACATTGGAGCGCGGTTCTACACGTATATCTCTACAATGGCTTTGGCCATGCAGGCAGCAGCAGAGCATAATATTCCGTTTTTAGTCTTGGATCGTCCAAACCCTTTGGGTGGAATGCGGGTTTCTGGTTTTATGCTCGAACCCAGTATGACTTCCTTTGTGGGGCAAGTCGCCATTCCAGTACAACACGGGATGACGGTAGGTGAATTGGCGCAGATGATCCGAGGGGAGAACCTAATGTCCGGTCTTGCATCGCTTCAGCTAACGGTTGTAAAACTAAATGGTTGGTATAGAACAATGCTTTGGGAAGAGACCCAATTACCTTGGATTCGCACAAGTCCCAATATTCCAGATGTGGAAACGGCCTATTTGTATCCGGGGATGTGTTTTTTTGAGGGCACAAGTTTGAGTGAAGGACGGGGAACCATGTTGCCGTTTAAAAATGTGGGTGCTACTTGGGCGAATGCACAACAACTGGCCGCCACTTTAAATGCCAAACGATTGCCCGGTGTTTCTTTTGAAGCGACTCAGTTTGTCCCAAAAAGCATTCCTAATATGGCCACAAGCCCAAAATTAAAAGGAAAAAAAGTGTATGGCGTTAAGCTAACGGTGACGGATCCGCTCTCCCTTCAGCCTGTTGAAGTCGGAATCCATACCTTATCAGCCTTTTATACACAAGCGACGTCAACCCTTCGGAAAACCTTCTTCCTCCGCGACTTTATGGGCAAGTTGGCCGGAACCAATCGGTTGGTAGAGATGTTGGAGGCGGGAAAAAGCCCCGAGCAAATCATTCGCGCTTGGCAACAGGAATTGGCTACGTTCCAACAAAAGCGCATACCGTACCTACTCTATTAGAAATATTACAAGACATCTGACATTCCCCATCCCCTCAAATACGGAAATAGTATTTTTTTGTCGGCTCGCCCAACAGGTCAATGATCTTGTTTTTTGTGTCATTCAGATTTAATATGATAGGCTTTACGTCTCTTTGGTACAGCACATGGATGCCTGCCATGAGGATGAAGAGCCATCTGGCGGTTGGGTTTTTCACCTGTTTGTTCACCTAATTGGGGAGGGTCTGGCTCTCTTTGCTTAACTGACTTCGGACTCGGTACTCTATTGCGGCATATACGCTCAAGCAGAGCGTCATTACAAACAGCAGCGCTTCTATCCGTTCGGGCTTCTTCACAAAAAACGTGGATGCAGCAAA
>Ga0209573_1000672_pt1 | contig 65989 bp, 60 predicted proteins | sample TNRBio252014_DNA_FD_185870 | JGI IMG/M metagenome (GOLD analysis project Ga0209573, IMG submission 185870) | Wastewater treatment Type I Accumulibacter community from EBPR Bioreactor in Madison, WI, USA - TNR Reactor_6/25/2014_ DNA (SPAdes)... | ecosystem: Engineered > Bioreactor > EBPR >...
CGTGGCCTGGGCCGTGGCAAGGGCAAGGCTCACCGTCACCCCCGACCCCGCCTCGCTGTAGGACGCCGTGTCGACATCCGCCCCGCCGTCAAGCGCGTCATTGCCCGCCCCGCCGCGCAACGTGTCGGCGCCCGCGTCGCCAAACAGACGGTTGTCGGCGGCGTTGCCCGACAGCGTGTCGTCAAACGCGCTGCCCCAAACGTCCTCGATGTCGATCAGCGTGTCGGCGCCGTCGGCGCCGGACGACGAGCCGCCGCTATGGCCCGCGACGACATCGGTCAGCGACACGACCACCGCCGCCGTCGCCTCGAGATAGGAGGCGCGGTCGCGCCCCGCGCCGCCGTCGATCGTATCGTCGCCGCCCTCGCCGCGAAGGATATTCTCGCCGGCGCCGCCCGTCAGATGATCGTTGAAGGCGGAGCCGCGCAGATTCTCGATGGAAATATAGCTGTCGCCCGCCGCCTCGCCGGTATTGCCCGCGCTGTTGGCGAGATTGGCCGTGACGCCCGTTTCGGCGAAGCGGTAATCCGCCCAATCGCCCACATGCAGCGGATCGCTCGCGTCCTGACCGCCGCCGTTGAGCACGTCCGCGCCCTTGCCGCCGCGCAGGAAATTGTTCTCCGAATTGCCGATGAGCGTATCGGCGTAATCGCTGCCGGAGATGTTCTCGATGCTGAACAGCGCGTCGGCGCCCTGCGCTCCGGACGCCGTTCCGGCAAGACCGTTGGCCGTCGACGCATCGGTCAACGTCACAATGACGGAGCCGCTGCCATAGTCGTAATTCGCCCAGTCGGCGCCGTCGCCGCCATAAATCGTGTCGGCGCCGCCCTCGCCCCAGAAGGCGTTATTCTGGGAATTGCCGGTCAACGTGTCGGCATAGGCGCCGCCCCGAATGAATTCGATATTGAGCAGAAGATCTGCGCCATCGGCGCCGGACGACGAGCCGAGCGTGTTGCCGCCGGCGTCGACATTATCGGTGAGCGTCACCGTCACCGAGCCGTTGGCGCGCCAATAATCCGCTGTGTCGAACTCGCCGCCGCCGTTGAGCGTGTCGTCGCCGCCGCCGCCGCGCAGCCAGTTGCGCGCGCCATTACCGGTGAGAGCATCGGCTGAGGAGCCGCCCGCGACGTGTTCGATGTCGAGCAGCGTGTCCGAACCCGCCGCGCCGCTCGAGGAACCCGTCAGCCGCCCCTGCCCGTCGAGCGTGTCCGTCAGCGTCACCGCGACAGCGCCGGAGGCGTTCGAATAATCGGCCCAGTCGTTGCCGGCGCCGCCGTCCAGCGTGTCGTTGCCGAGATTGCCGCGCAGGATGTTGTTGACGCTGTTGCCGGTGAGGACGTCGGCATGGTCGGAGCCGCGCAGGCGCTCGATGCTGATGAGCGCGTCGGTCCCGTCCGCGCCCGTCGCGGAGCCGAGCAAAGCGCCGCTCGCATTGGCCGTATCGGTCAGCGTGACGACGACAGGCCCGGTCGCGTTCGAATAATCAGCCGTATCGTCGTTGGCGCCGCCGTCCAGCGTATCGTCGCCGAGCCCGCCGCGCAGGAAGTCGAAACCGGACAATCCGCGCAATACGTCGTTGCCGCCATTGCCGATGATCGTGTCGTCCACGTCGCGGTCGCCATAGAGCGTGTCCGCGCCCGATGTTCCGGAAATAAAGGTATTGCCAATATTGAAATAGACGCTGTCGGCGCCGGACCCTGTGCCGTAAACATCGAGAACTGGCCCACTGCCGGAGATTTCAAGTTCGCTGAAATACGGCAAGGCGACATTGAGGTCGGTCGCGATCAGGCCGGATCGGTCGAAAGTGTAGAGATTCGGGCCCACTCCATTGGAGAAGCTCATCAGCGCCGCGCCGCCGTTGGCGAGATCGGTGGCGTCGAGATGCGGCGGCGGCGCGCCGGTCCAGGACGATCCGTCATAGCTGTAGGTTCCCGATTCGAGCGTCCCCGACGTCAGCACCGCCCCCGCCGCATCGGCGATGGCGTAACGCACCGACCAGGTTTGCGTGAAGCCCGCGGCCGGCGGATCACCCGCATCCGCCGATTTCTCGCGCCAGAAAACGATAAAGCCGCCCGTGGCGAGGCTGACGATCTCCGTATCGAGATCGCTGGCGCCCGAGACCGTGGAAATCAGCACGTCCGCGCCAGTCGGCTGCCCGTCGGCGTCGAGAAGGCGCGCGCGCAGCTCGAGAGGAGTCAGATCTCCGCCGGACGGCGCAAGACGGCTGTAGCCCTGCACATATCCCGATCCGAGCGCGACAAGCCGGCCGCCGCCGTTCACGTCCGTCGTATTGCCGTTGAGAAGATAGGCCGAGCCCACCGCCGCGCCGTTCTGATCGAGCACCTGCCCGTAGACGTCGGCGTCGACGATACCGAGGGGGCCGACAGTCACGTCCGTATAGCTGACGAGGAAATTGCCGTTGTCGAGACGCACGGCGCCGGTGCTGAAATAGCGATGATCCACCGTCGCGGAGAGCGAAAAGGTGGCGTCGACGCTTCCGGTCGCAGACACGAACCGCACTGAGAAATCCGACGGACCCGAGCCTTCACGATTGACCGCGACGAGATAGCCGCCGTCGCCGCGCCCTTCGACATCCACCACGCTGTAATAATCCGCCGTGGCCGTCACGCTCACCAGCGGCGTCGTCGCGCCGTAATTGGGCGCCCAGAACGGGTAGGCCGGATAGACATAGCTGGCGGTCAGCGTCATGTCGCCGAGCGATCCGCCCCCCGCAGAAGGCGACCAGCTTTCCTGGGTCACCACGAACAACGGCGCATTCTCGCCGGAACCGATAAGCCAGGCCTCGACATCGCCGCCCGGGCCGGAAATCGAAAAACCGCCTGTCAGAAATGAAATAGCCATGACGCCCCCCGCCGCGAAAACAGCAAATCGGCCGCCGCCGGCTCGCGCTTTACTCTTACCAGAGAGTTAACGGGAAGGTAAACGCCTCCGCCGACGCGCGCGCGCGCCCGCGCCGAGTCGGAATTTCTTGAGAGATTTAATGATGATAGGCGGCTCAGACGGCGCGATACGTCCGCTCGTGGTAGAGGAGGCTCGCTCCGTCCCCCGGGCTTCGCACGGCCACGACCTGGCCGATGACGACGTGATGCGTGCCGAGATCCTTCACCTCGACGACGCGGCAGTCGAAGGCGGCGAGCGCGCTCTCCAGCATCGGCGCGCCGGTGGCCAACCTCGTCCAGCGGCCTTGCCGGAAGCGCGCGTCGAGATGCTGGCCGGTGCGCCCGGCGAAGACATCGGCGAGCGGCTGGTCCGCCGCCGCCAGCGTATTGACGCAGAAAACGCCGTTCTCGATCAGCCTCGCGCCCGAATGCAGGGCGCGGTTGACGCAGATCAGCAACAACGGAGGATTGTCGGAAATCGAGGCGACGGCCGTCATGGTCAGGCCCGCGCGCCCGGCCGGGCCGTCGGTGGCGATGATGTGCACCGCCGAGGCGACCCGCGCCATGGCGTCGCGATAGGCCTGCCCGTCGGCGGCCCGTCTGGCGGTTTGACCGGCCTGGACCGGCTCTACAGCCGACTTGTTGATCGTCATCGCCCTGCTCTGCGGCAATCGCCCGCCTCCCCGCGACGCCGGGACCGTCGCCCCGACCCTTCTGCCCTAGCAAAGGCCGGTTAACAAACCGGCGCGCCGCGCCCGGACGCCGCCCGCTTCAACCAGTGAAATCGGACGATTGCGAGGCGCCGCCGCGATTGCTAGCTTGCGCCCGCAGCGGGGGAGCGCGCGCGTGGAGCTTTTCTTACAACAATTGATCAACGGCGTGACGCTGGGGTCGATCTACGGCCTCATCGCCATCGGCTATACGATGGTCTTCGGCATCATCGGCATGGTCAATTTCGCCCATGGCGACGTGTTCATGCTGTCGACCTTCATCGCGCTCATCGTCTTTCTGGCGCTGACCCAGATCGCCGGCGTCACCTCCATGGCGTTCATTTTCGTTGTCGTGCTGGTCTTTGCCATGGCCTTCACGGCGCTGTGGAACTGGCTGATCGAGCGTCTCGCCTATCGCCGTCTGCGCGGCTCCTTCCGCCTCGCGCCGCTCATTTCCGCCATCGGCATGTCGATTTTCCTCGCCAACCTCGTCTATGTCGTGCAGGGCCCGCGCAACAAGTCGATCCCGCCGCAATTCTCGCAATCGATCAAGCTAACCAGCGGCGGCGCCTATGACGTGACGCTCGCCTACAAGCAGATTCTCATCGTCGTCGTCACCATCGTCCTGCTCGCCGCCTTCTGGTTCCTGGTGCAGAAGACCTCGCTCGGCCGCGCCCAGCGCGCCTGTGAGCAGGACGCGAAAATGGCGGCGCTGCTCGGCGTCGATGTGGACCGAACCATTTCTCTCACCTTCGTCATCGGCGCGGCGCTCGCGGCCGTGGCGGGCGTGCTCTACATGATCAATTATGGCGTGGTGAATTCCGCCGACGGCTTCATTCCCGGCGTCAAGGCCTTCACCGCCGCCGTCCTCGGCGGCATCGGCTCGCTGCCGGGCGCGATGATCGGCGGCCTGCTCATCGGCCTCATCGAAGTGTTCTGGGCCAATTATTTCTCCTCCGACTACAAGGACGTCGCCGCTTTCTCGATCCTCGCGGTCACGCTGATCTTCATGCCCTCGGGCCTCCTCGGCCGGCCGGAAGTGGAGAAAGTGTGATGGCTGACGACGCCGGCCCGCGCGCTCCGCTCGACTTCGCCGCCGCCCTCGTCGCCGGCCTCAAGGCGGCGCTGGTCGCCGCCGGTCTCGCCTTTCCCATCCTCGTCTGGCGCGCCGAACCCGACTTTTCCAACCAGCTCGCCCTCCAGAACCGCTGGAGCTGGATGCTCTATGCGGTTCTTATCGGCTTCGCGGCGCGTTTTCTCGGGCATCTGCATGACCAGCGGCCGAAGGCGCCGAAGGCGGAAAGGCCGGCGCGCGTCTGGCCGCCCGCTTTGCGCCGGCTTTCAGGACTTGTCACGCCCTTCGCCATCGCGGCGATGTTCGCCTTTCCGCTCGTGCTGACGGCGACGCTCGGGCCCGCCGGCGCGCAGAAATGGATCGACAATTACGGCATCCAGATTCTGATCTACATCATGCTCGGCTGGGGACTGAACATCGTCGTCGGCCTCGCCGGCCTGCTTGATCTGGGTTACGTCGCCTTCTACGCCGTCGGCGCCTATTCCTACGCTTTGCTGTCGACGCATTTCGGCCTGTCGTTCTGGATCTGCCTGCCGCTGGCCGGCATTCTCGCCGCCTTCTGGGGCGTCATTCTCGGCTTTCCGGTGCTGCGCCTGCGCGGCGACTATCTCGCCATCGTCACCCTGGCCTTCGGCGAGATCATCCGCCTCGTGCTGCTCAACTGGACGCCGGTGACCAACGGCGACGCCGGCATTTCCTCGATTCCCGCCGTCACTTTCTTCGGCGTTCCGTTCAGGCCCGGCGAGAACGGATTCGCCGCGATGTTCGGTCTGTCTCCCTCGCCGATCCACCGCACGATCTTTCTGTTCTATCTCATCCTCGCGCTGGCGCTGCTGACCAATTGGGTGACGATGCGCCTGCGCCGCCTGCCCATCGGCCGCGCCTGGGAGGCTTTGCGCGAGGACGAGATCGCCTGCCGCTCGCTCGGGCTCGACACGACAAAGGTGAAGCTCACCGCCTTTGCGCTCGGCGCCATGTTCGGCGGTTTCGCCGGCTCGTTTTTCGCCGTGCGTCAGGGTTTCGTCTCGCCGTCGAGCTTCAACTTCCTCGAATCGGCGACCATCCTCGCCATTGTCGTGCTCGGCGGGCGCGGCTCGCAGATGGGCGCGGCCATCGCCGCCGTCGCCATCATCGGCGTGTCGGAGCTGCTGCGCGAACTCGACTTCCTCAAGCAGATTTTCGGCGAGGATTTCGACCCGACGCAATATCGCATGCTGCTCGTCGGCATCGCCATGGTGATCATGATGAACTGGAAGCCGCGCGGCCTCGTCTCGACGCGCGAGCCGACGCTGTTCCTCGGCGAACGCCGGAGCTTCTCGGGCGATCTGGTGCGGGAGGGCCGCGGCTGATGCGCTGGCGCGACGCCCCCCTGCTCCATGTCGAGCATCTGACGATGAAGTTCGGCGGACTGACCGCCGTCGACGATCTGTCCTTCTCGGTCGGGCGCGGCGACATCACCGCGCTCATCGGCCCCAACGGCGCCGGCAAGACCACGGTGTTCAACTGCATCACCGGCTTCTACAAGCCAAGCGCCGGGCGCCTCGCCTTCGCGCGCAAGGGCGCGCTCGACGCGGACGAGATCACGCGCATCACCCGCACCGGCAGGCGCGGCGAGGCGGATCATTATCTGCTCGAGCGCATGCCCGATTATGAGATCGCCCGCGACGCCCGCGTCGCCCGCACGTTCCAGAACATCCGCCTGTTCGCTGGCATGAGCGTGCTGGAAAACCTCATCGTCGCCCAGCACAACCCGCTGATGCGCGCCTCCGGCTGGTCGCTGCTCGGCCTGATCGGCGCGCCGTCCTGGCGGGCGAGCGAAAAAGCCGCCATCGGGCGCGCCAGATATTGGCTCGACAGGATCGGGCTGACCGAACGCGCCGACGATCCCGCCGGCGAATTGCCCTATGGCGATCAGCGCCGGCTGGAGATCGCCCGCGCCATGTGCACGGAGCCGGCCCTGCTCTGTCTCGACGAACCGGCCGCCGGCCTCAACCCGCGTGAGTCCGACGATCTGAACCGGCTGCTGCGGATGCTGCGCGACGAGCACCAGACCTCGATCCTGCTCATCGAGCACGACATGAGCGTGGTGATGGCGATTTCCGACCATGTCGTCGTGCTCGATTATGGCGTGAAGATTTCGGACGGCGCGCCGGCCGACGTGCGCGACGACCCAAAAGTCATCGCCGCCTATCTCGGCGTCGCCGACGAGGACGAGTTGCAGGAAGCGGAAGCGGAGATCGGGCTGTGAGCGCGCTTCTGTCCATCGAGGGCGTCGAGGCCGCCTATGGCAAGATCGTCGCGCTGCGCGGCGTCGATTTTCACGTCAACGCCGGCGAGATCGTCACGTTGATCGGCGCCAACGGCGCCGGCAAATCGACGCTGATGATGACCATTTTCGGCAGCCCGCGCGCCCGCCGGGGCCGCATCCTGTTTGACGGGCGCGACATCACCGCCCTGCCGACGCACGAAATCGCCCGGCTCGGCGTCGCCCAGTCGCCGGAAGGCCGACGCATCTTCGGCCGCATGACCGTCTACGAGAATTTGCAGATGGGCGCGGCCATCGACAATTTCGCCCATTTCGACGCGGACCTCGCGCGGGTTTACGCCCTGTTCCCGCGCCTGAAGGAGCGCGCCGGACAGCGCGGCGGCACGCTCTCGGGCGGCGAACAGCAAATGCTGGCCATCGCCCGCGCGCTGATGAGCCGGCCGCGCCTGCTGCTGCTCGACGAGCCCTCGCTCGGTCTCGCCCCGCTCGTCGTCAAACAGATTTTCGACGCCCTGCGCGACCTCAACGCGAACGAGGGCCTCACCGTTTTTCTCGTCGAGCAGAACGCCTGGCACGCGCTGAAGCTCGCCCATCGCGGCTATGTCATGGTCAACGGCGCCATCACGCTCAAGGGGTCGGGCAAGGAGCTGCTGGCCAACCCGCAGGTGCGCGCCGCCTATCTCGAAGGGGGCCACGCATGATCGCCGGTCTCGAAGGCGTCGGTCCCAACACGATCTGGATTTTCCTCGGCCTCACCTGCGTGCTCGGCGGCGCCGCCGCCTGGGCCGCCGGCCGCGCGCTGGCGCTGACATGGCGCCCGTTCTGGATGGTTCCCGCCTATGCGCTGGCCCTGGCCGGCGCGGTGCGCTTCCTGCATTACGCGCTCTACGAGGAGCCGCTCTTGTCCGCGCCGCTGTTCGCGCTCGACGCCGCCGTCCTCATCGCCGTCGCCGCCCTCGGCTTCCGCCTGACGCGGGCGCGGCAGATGCGCGAGCGCTATGGGTGGGTACGGGAGCAACTCGATTGAGCAGATGGCGGTGTTCATATTCAGAAGATGCACTCGCTGTTGTTTTCGCTTGATACGAATGGGAGATGACCCTAGCTTCATGAGGAAGTTTTTTTAATAGCCAGTGATCAAGCCTATGATTACGCGACGAAGACTGATCGGGACCGCGACGGCGAGTGCCGGATTGCTAATCACACCGAACATGATCATAACACACGCTTATGCAGCGCCAATTGTTTGGTCTATTTTTGGAGCTATTGGTAAATTCGCTCAGAACGCTGGTGCAGCAATAGCAGCAAATCTTGTAACGGAGTGGATCAAAACACGAAGTTCAGAAAATCAAAAATTGGTAAATGAAAGAAATGCAAGAGTTACTGAAATTCCTGAATTCTCAAGTAATGAATTTTCGCCTGTTTACGAAACAAGAAATTCGTCATTCTATGCTGCTAAGTCGACCGTATCGTCAATAGACACAATTGCCCTATTTTATGACAATACGTCCTGCACATCAACTCTAGATGGGCCCTGCGTTCTCGCGCTGCAGGTTGCAGCAGAGGTGTTAGCTAATAAATTTAACTACACAGAAGATCAAATTTGCGCTACGCTCGTTCCTATTTCTGCGAATAGAGATGCTGCTGGGGATTTTGAAAATTCATATGACAATCCAATAGAAATCGGAACCGAAGAAGGATCTCTATCAATTAATTATACAAATAATGAAAACAATAATGGAAAAGGGAATGGGACAATAAATATTACAGCAATAAAGCATAATGGAGAAGAAATTTTTTCAGAAGAAATTAGTTTTGAATACAATGATCAGGGTTCCGAAACAGAGGAGCCTGACGAAGATTAATGAAACCGGAATCACGTCATTCCACAGCAACACCCGTCACATCCGTGCGCTGTGCAGCACGCAGGCGATTGCGACGTGTTCCGCGCCGAGTGCGCGATAAAGAATGAGATAATTTCCGACCTAGAACATCCCCAACCCGGACCGCGCCGCGTTACACGCGACGCCGATGCCTATCGCCGCCCTCGGCTTCCGCGTGACGCGGACCCGACAGATGCGCGAGCGCTATGGGTGGGTCGGAGCGCGATGATCCCGTTTGGCGCCGCGACCGCCAGGCCCGGGGGTGACGCCCCTGCGCCTTTCCGGCAATATCCGCGGCTGAACGCTCGGCCAGCCGGGAATCACAAGGCCGGCGGCGGGCCGACACAGGGGAGATGAAAGTATGAAGACGAGGACCATTCTGTCCGGGCTCGTGCTCGCCGCCGTCATTGGCGTCGCCACGGCGCAGGCGCAGGTGAAGATGGGCGTGGCCGGACCGATCACCGGGCCGGACGCGGCCTTCGGCGCGCAGCTCAAGAACGGCGCGCAACAGGCGGTGGAGGACATCAACGCCGCCGGCGGCCTCAACGGCCAAAAGATTCAACTCTCCGTCGCCGACGATGGCGGCGACGCCAAGCAGGGCGTCTCGGTCGCCAACAAATTCTACGGCGACGGGGTCAAGATCGTCATCGGCCACTTCAATTCCTCGGTGACGATGCCCTCGTCCGAGAAGCTGGCCGAGGCCGGCATTCTCCAGATCACCCCGGCCTCGACCAATCCGCAGATCACCGAGCGCGGCATCCAGACCCTGTTCCGCACCTGCGGCCGCGACGATCAGCAGGGCGGCGTCGCCGCGCAATATCTGGCCAAACAGACCGGCAAGAAGATCGCCATCGTCCACGACAAATCAACCTACGGCAAAGGCCTCGCCGACGAGACGCGCAAGGCGCTCGCCGCCGCCGGCTCGAAGGAAGTCATCTACGACGGCGTCAATCGCGGCGAGACCGATTACACCGCCATTGTCTCCAAGTTGAAGGCCTCCGGCGCCGATTTCGTCTTCTACGGCGGCTATCACACCGAGGCCGGCAAGATCATCCGCCAGATGCGCGAGCAGGGCATGGCGACGGTCCTCATGGGCGGAGACGGCATCGCCTCGGAGGAATTCGCCGCCATCGGCGGGCCGGGCGTCGAAGGCACGCTGATGACCTTCCCGCCGGACCCGCGCAACCGCCCGGAAGCCGCTGAAGTCGTGAAGAAGATTCAGGCGAAGAACTTCAGCCCCGAGACCTACACGCTCTACACCTACGCCGCCTTCCAGGTGGTGCAGCAGGCCGCGGCGGAAGCCAAATCCATCGACTCGGCCGCGCTGGCCAAGGTCATGCACTCGGGCAAGAGCTTCAAGACGGTCGTCGGCGACCTCGCCTTCGACAAGAAGGGCGACGTCACCCGCGCCGACTATGTCGTCTACCGTTGGCAGAAAGGCCCGGACGGCAAGCTCTCATATTTCGAGATCAAATAAGGCAAGCCGTCGCGCCACCTTCTCCCTCAGGGAGAAGGTGGCGGCGCAGCCGCCGGATGAGGGGTCGCGCGGCTGCAAGGCGTGATGCGTCACACCGATCCGCGCCCGGCCTCGAATTGCGTAACCCCTCACCCCGGCTTGCGGCCGACCCTCTCCCTCCGGGAGAGGGGTGTGCATTGTCACGCCCGCTCGCCCCGCGCCGCCTCCGCCGCAGCGCGGATGGCGGCGATGTTGGCGGCGTAATGCGCCGCCCCGCCTTTGAACACGGCCGAGCCGGCGACCAGCCAATTGGCGCCGGCGGCGACGATCTCGCCCGCATTGTCGGCGGTGACGCCGCCGTCGACCTCGATGTCGATGTCGCGCCCGGCGGTCATGGCCTTGATGCGGCTGATTTTTTCGAGTCCCGAGGCAATGAATTTCTGGCCCCCGAAGCCGGGATTGACCGTCATCACCAGCACCAGGTCGACCATGTCGAGCACATGGTCGATGATGTTCTCGGGCGTGCCGGGATTAAGCGACACGCCCGCTTTCTTGCCCAGCGCCCGGATCGCCTGCAGCGAGCGATGCAGATGCGGACAGGCCTCGGCGTGCACAGTGATCACGTCGGAGCCGGCGCGCGCGAAAGCCTCGATGTAGGGATCGGCCGGCGCGATCATCAGATGCGTGTCGAAGAGCTTCTCCGTGACCGGGCGGATCGCCTTCACGATGTCGGGCCCGAGCGTGATGTTGGGCACGAAATGGCCGTCCATCACGTCGATATGCACGGCGTCGCCGCCGGCGGCCATCACCGCCTCCACCTCCGCGCCGAGGCGGGCGAAATCGGCCGAAAGGATCGAAGGCAGGATTTTCAGCGGGCGCATGGGCTTTGCTCCGGTGGATTTAAGCCGGCCGTTACCATGCGCGCGGGCGCCGCGTCCATGCACGCGCGCGATTCAGGCAATTTCAACCGGCTGCGCGCGACAGTCCGGCAGTTTCGACAGGAGATCGCCGCCATGCCCGCGCCCATCGTTCATTCCAACGGCGCCGAACTCGAACTTCAGGACAGCCCGATCGAGCCGTCGTGGATCCTCGCGGGCGATCCGAAAACCCGCGCCCGGGAATTGTCGCGCAGCGAGGACAATATCGCCCTGACCTGGACCTGGGATTGCACGGCGGGCGAGTTCCGCTGGTATTTCGACCTGGACGAGACGGTGCAGATCCTCGAAGGCGCCGTCACCGTCATTGATGCCGACGGCCGCGTTTACGACCTGAAAGCCGGCGACAGCGCCTATTTCCCGGCCGGGCACTGGACCGTCTGGAAGGTCGAATCCTACGTGCGCAAGATCGCCTTCTGCCGCGCGCCGATGCCCGGCCTCGCCACCCTGTTCGCCCGGGTCCAGCGCAAGATCGCGCATCTGGCCGGGCTGCGCCCGGCGCCGCCGCCCATTCCGCAGAAAACCGCGGCCTGAGCGCCTTCGCCGGCGAGCCGCCCGCGCTGTCGCCTGAGGGCTGGCCAAAGCCCGCCGCCTCCGCTATTCGATTTGCCGCGAGCTAATCGAGCCATGAGGCGCGTTTCATGAACAAGGTCCATTCCGACGCCAGATCGGCGCTGGCGGGCATCCTGAAGGACGGCATGACCATCATGTCCGGCGGCTTCGGGCTGTGCGGCATTCCCGAAAGTCTCATCCTGGCCATCCGCGATTCCGGCGTGACCAATCTGACGGTCATTTCCAACAACGCGGGCGTTGACGGCGTCGGCCTCGGCGTTCTGCTGGAGACCAAACAGATCCGGAAGATGATCTCGTCCTATGTCGGCGAGAACAAGCTCTTCGCCCAGCAGTTCCTCTCCGGCGAATTGCAACTCGAATTCAACCCGCAGGGCACGCTGGCCGAGCGCATCCGCGCCGGCGGCGCCGGCATTCCCGCCTTCTTCACCAAAACCGGCGTCGGCACCATCATCGCCGAGGGCAAGGAGGTGCGGGAGTTCAACGGCGAGAATTACGTGATGGAGACGGGCCTCGTCGCCGACGTCTCGCTCGTCCACGCCTGGAAGGCGGACACCGAGGGCAACCTCGTCTATCGCAAGACGGCGCGCAATTTCAATCCGATGATGGCGACGGCCGGCAAGGTCACCGTGGCCGAGGTCGAGCATATCTTCAACGCCGGCGAGATTGATCCCGATCACATCCACACGCCCGGCATTTTCGTGAAGCGCATCGTCCACGCGCCGACCGGACCAAAGCACATCGAGCAACGCACGACGCGCAAGCGCACCAGCGCCGCCGCCGCGACCGGGGGAGAAGTCTGATGGCCTGGACACGCGACCAGATGGCGGCGCGCGCCGCCCGCGAACTGAAGGACGGTTTCTACGTCAACCTCGGCATCGGCATTCCGACGCTCGTCTCCAACTTCATTCCCGAGGGCATGAAGGTCATCCTGCAGAGCGAGAACGGCATGCTCGGCATGGGCCCCTTCCCCTACGAGGGCGACGAGGACGCCGATCTGATCAACGCCGGCAAGCAGACCATCACCGAACTGCCGACGACGAGCTATTTCTCCTCGGCCGATTCCTTCGCCATGATCCGCGGCGGCCATATCGATCTGTCCATTCTCGGCGCCATGCAGGTGGCTGAAAATGGCGATCTCGCCAACTGGATGATCCCCGGCAAGATGGTCAAGGGCATGGGCGGCGCGATGGACCTCGTCGCCGGCGTCAAGAAGGTCGTCGTCGTGATGGATCACATCGCGAAGGCGAAGGACGGCTCCATCGAGAAGAAGCTGCTGCACAGGTGCAACCTGCCGCTGACCGGCTCGCATGTCGTCGACATGGTCATCACCGATCTCGGCGTCTTCGCCATCGACAAGCATGGCAAGGGCGGCATGCGGCTCATCGAACTGGCCGAAGGCGTCGGCCTCGATGAAATCGCCGCCAGGACCGAGGCGGCCTATACCGTGGCGCCCGACCTCGCCGGCTGAACCCGCGCAGTTCAAACGTCATCAGGCCGCGCGGGGAGGGCGTCCGCGCGGCCTGATTTTTTGCAAGGTCAGCCCGGGGGGGATCAGCCGGCTTTGGGGGGCAGGGCCGGCAGGCTGGAGGCCTTGCTGCAAAAGCTCGGATCAGAGACCATCGCTTCGGCTTTCGCATGCAGCTTGTCGAGTTCGGGAGCTTCGAGCCCGCTGCGCAATTCCGCGGTGAAGATGGCGTCGGCCACCGCGTCTTCGGTTGTGCGCGCCGCGACGGCCGGGCAATGCGCCCGCGCCAGATCGCGCATGTAAAGGTCAACAAGCTCGCTCGCCAGGCCCGCGCCCGGGGCTTGCAGATTGGCGACGCTCGTCAACCGTTCCGCCCTGGCGGGCGCATTCGCCGCGGCGCCCAGAAGGGCCGCAACGGCCAGGGCGCGCATGCTGGTCTTCAAATGATTTTTCACCGTCGTTGTCCGTTTTGCTTCCCGTTCTGTGCGGGAAAGATGGCGCGCGCGACCTTAAGAGGGGCTTGAGACGATCGGGCAAAGCCGCGCCTATCCGGACAAATGGCGCGCCGCGGTGAACGCCGCGCTCACGCGATCGCATGATCCTGCATGGTCGCGGCAAGGTTCGGTTAACGTCCGAAGCGCTCCCGCCAGCACATGCGCGCGCCGGCGTGCGGCAAGGCGCGCGCGGCATGGACGGCGCGGGCGACCGCGCGGGCCAGACAATCGGCGGCGACCATGCCGATCTCCGTCAGATCGCGCAGATCTGGCGCCGCCGCCCGTCCGGTCGCGGCGGCGAAAACGAGATCGCCGTCGAGCGCCGCATGGGCCGGACGCAGCGCATGCGCCAGCCCGTCGTGCGCCTGCACCGCCAGACGCCGGCACTGCGGCTTGCCCAGCGCCGCATCGGTCGCCACGACGGCGATGGTGGTGTTTTGCGGCAGATCGCCCTTGAGCCGGCACGCGAGCGCCTCTCCGGGCCAGGGCGACGGCCAGCCCAGACCGCCGAATTCACCGTCCCGCTCGTAAGGCGCCGCCCAGAAATGCGGTCCGTCTCCGATGGTCGCCTGCCCCAGCGCGTTGACGGCGACCAGCGCGCCGACCTGGTAGCCGCGCGACGTGACCGCGCTGGCCGAGCCAAGCCCGCCCGCCAGATTGGCTGTCGTCGCGCCATAGCCGGCTCCGGCCGTGCCGAGCGCGAAATCGGGACCGGCGGCCTGCGTCGCCGCGAAACCGAGATCCCAATAGGGCGGCCTGACGCCCCAATCCTTGTCGCCGCCGTTGAGCAGATCGAACAGGATGGCGCCGGGAACGATAGGCACGCGCACGCCGCCGACGTCGAAGCCACGCCCCGCCGCGCGCAACGCCGCCTGCGCGCCGCCCATCGCGTCGAGGCCGAAGGCGGAACCGCCCGAAAGCACGAGCGCGTCGATCCGCTCCACCGTCATCTCCGGTTCGAGCAGCGCGGTGTCGCGCACGCCGGGCGCGCCGCCGTGAATGGCGAGGCTGGCGACGGCCGGCGACTCGAACAGGAGGGCCGTGACGCCGGACGCCAGGTTTTCGTCCTGCGCGTTGCCGACCGTGAGGCCCGGCACATCGGTGATGAGATTGCGGCGCGTCATGCTCCGCACCTTCACGCCGCGCCGGCGCCCCGTCAAACGAAAAGCCCGGCCGTGAGGCCGGGCTTCCGTATCAATCCGGGGATCGAACTCAGTATTTGGCGACGACCGGCGCCGACGAGCCGAAGCGATAGTTCACGCCGAGCTTCACGTCGTGGACATTGCCCGTCTTCTGACCGGCCGGTGTCTCGGGGAACAGGCGGTTGAAGCGATATTCGCCATAGACCGACCAGTTCGGGGCGACGCGGTATTCGAGGCCGGCGCCGACATTGAAGCCGAGCGCGTAGTCGTCCATGCCCGGAACCCGAAGGCCGGCGAATTTCACGTCGAGCGTGCGATAGGACAGACCGCCGAGCGCATAGACCAGCGCCTGCGAGCCGAGCGCATAGCCGACGCGCGCGTCGGCCGAGAGATCCCACTTCGAGCGGATCACCGTCGGGCCGATGGCGCTGGTGCCCTTGGCCCAGCTATAGGCGCCGTCGAACAGCACGCCGACGACCCACGGACCGGCGATCTGCCAGTCATGACCGGCGCGCAGGCCGATTTCCGCGCCCTTGACCTCGGGGGTCGAGTTCTTGAACCAGCTATAGCCGGCGTTCAGACCGACATAGCTGCCGTTCCAGGCGGCGAAGACCGGCGCGACGACGGGCGCATAGACCGGGGCGCGGCGCGACGGAAGGTCGGCGGCAAGGGCCGAGGTGGCGAGAGCGGCGAACACGGCGCCGCCCGCGATGATTTTCTTCATGTTGGTGGTCTCACTGGTTTTGAATGAATGGCTCAGCGCCACCGGGTGGCGCGATTGCCCCGTGTAGGTGCCCGAGGCTGGTTAACAATTCAAGAAGGTTCTGCTGCGTCGCAGAAACCGCGTCTTTGCGAATTTTTCATGCTTAACCAGAGGTTTATTGGCCCGCGTCGCGCGCGCGCCATGTTTTCGCCCCACCTGCTCGCGCACCTGTGACATTTGCGCCACCTGTTCGCGACGCCCCGCGCCCGCTATAGAAGCGGCCATGGCAACCGACGTCACCCTGACCGCCGCCGCAGCCGCTGGGCTGCTTTCCTTTCTGAGCCCCTGCGTTCTGCCGCTGGTGCCGCCCTATCTGACCTTCATCGCCGGCACGACCATCGAGGAGTTGGCGGAAGAGGGCGAAGCGACCGCCAAGCGCGACGTCATGCTCGCCGCCGTTCTGTTCGTCATGGGCTTTTCCACCGTCTTCATCGCGCTCGGCGCGACGGCCTCGGTGTTCGGTCAGTTCATCCGCCAGCATCTTGAACTGCTGTCGGCGCTCGCGGGTTTGGCCATCGTGCTGATGGGCCTGCACTTTCTCGGCGTGTTCCGCATCGCCTTCCTCTATCGCGAGGCGCGGGTGAGCGTGGAGAAGCCTGTGGGGCTGTGGGGCGCCTATGTCATGGGCCTCGCCTTCGCCTTCGGCTGGACGCCCTGCATCGGCCCGATCCTCGCCGCCATTCTGGCGGTGGCGAGTTCGGAGGAAACGGTGGCCAGGGGCGCGGGCCTGCTTGCCGTCTATTCGGCCGGTCTCGGCCTGCCCTTCCTGCTCGCCGCGCTTGCGATGGAGCCCTTCGTGCGCTTCCTCAAGCGCTTCAAGGCGCATTTCGCCACGGTGGAGCGCGTCGTCGGCGTGCTGCTGGTGCTGACGGGCATCGCCTTTTTCACCGGCGGCCTGCAATCGGCCTCCAACTGGCTGCTGAATGCGTTTCCGGGGTTGGCGACGCTGGGCTGACGGCGCCCTTGTCGCGGCGGGGCGCGCGGTGCTAGGCAACCGCCAACCGTTCCTCACCCCGCGAGTCCGCCGATGATCCCCCGCTATTCCCGCCCCGAGATGGTTTCGATCTGGGAGCCGCAGACGCGCTTCAAAATCTGGTTCGAGATCGAGGCGCACGCCTGCGACGCGCTGGCCGAACTGGGCGTGATCCCGAAGGAGAGCGCCGCCGCCATCTGGAAGAACGCGAAAGACGTGACCTTCAACGTCGACCGCATCGACGAGATCGAGCGCGTGACCAAGCACGACGTCATCGCCTTCCTGACGCATCTGGCCGAATTCATCGGCCCCGACTCGCGCTTCGTGCATCAGGGCATGACGAGTTCCGACGTGCTCGACACCTGCCTCGCCGTGCAATTGGCGCGCGCCGCCGATTTGCTGCTCAAGGACATTGACGCTCTGCTGGCCGCGATCAAACGCCGCGCCTTCGAGCACAAGATGACGCCGACCATCGGCCGCTCGCACGGCATCCACGCCGAGCCGGTCACCTTCGGCCTGAAAATGGCCGAGGCCTACGCTGAATTCTCCCGCGCCCGCGAGCGCCTCGTCGCCGCGCGCAAGGATGTCGCCACCTGCGCTATTTCCGGCGCCGTCGGCACCTTCGCCAACATCGATCCGCGCGTCGAGGAGCATGTCGCGAAGATGATGGGTCTGACGCCCGAGCCGGTGTCGACCCAGGTCATCCCGCGCGACCGCCATGCGATGTTCTTCGCCACGCTCGGCGTCATCGCCTCGTCGATCGAGCGCGTCGCCGTTGAAATCCGCCATCTCCAGCGCACCGAGGTGCTGGAGGCGGAGGAATATTTCTCGGAAGGCCAGAAGGGCTCTTCCGCCATGCCGCACAAGCGCAATCCCGTGCTGACGGAAAACCTCACCGGCCTCGCCCGCCTCGTGCGCGGCATGGCGATCCCGGCGATGGAAAACGTGGCGCTCTGGCACGAGCGCGACATCTCGCATTCCTCGGTCGAGCGCATGATCGGCCCCGACGCCACCGTGACGCTCGACTTCGCGCTCGTCCGCCTCACCGGCGTCATCGACAAGCTGCTGGTCTATCCCGGCAACATGCAAAAGAATCTCGATCGCCTCGGCGGTCTCGTTCACTCGCAACGCGTGCTGCTGGCGCTGACGCAAAAGGGCGTCAGCCGCGAGGATTCCTACGCCTATGTGCAGCGCAACGCCATGCCGGTCTGGCGCGGCGAAGGCGATTTCCTCACCCTGCTGAAAAAAGACCCGGACGTGAAGGCGGTGATGACCGACGCCGAACTCGAGGAGAAATTCGATCTCGGCTATCACCTCAAGCATGTCGACACGATCTTCCGGCGCGTTTTCGGCGAGGCGTGAGCGCGGCCAGGCGCGGCGCCCGCGCCCTTGACGCCGCGACGCTGACATTCCAGTAAGGCGCACGCTGCCGGGGCCCCATCATGTTCGGATTGTCCTTCGCCGAAATCGCCATGCTCGCCGTCGCGCTCGTCGTCGCCGGCGGGATCACCGGCGTTCTCGCCGGCCTGTTCGGCGTCGGCGGCGGCGCCATCATCGTGCCGGTGCTCTACGAATTGTTCCGCATCATGGGCGTGCCGGAGGATGTGCGGATGGCGACCTGCGTCGGCACGTCGCTCGCCATCATCATCCCCACTTCGATCCGCTCCTTTCGCGCCCATAACGCGCGCGGCGCGGCCGATCTGTCGGTGCTGAAGGCCTGGGCCGCGCCCATCGTCGTCGGCGTGCTGATGGGGGCGGCCATCGCGCGCTACGCGCCCCCGGCCCTGTTCAAGATCGTGTTCGTCGTCGTCGCCGCCGTCAGCGCCGTGCGCCTGCTCGGCGGCTTCACCTGGCGCATCGCCGGGGATCTGCCCAGGGGGCCGCTGATGAGCCTCTACGGCTGGATCGTCGGCTTCCTGTCGTCGCTGATGGGCATCGGCGGCGGCCAGCTCTCCAACCTCATCATGATGTTCCACGATCGACCGATCCATCAGACGGTGGCGACCTCGTCGGGCGTCGGCATGCTGATCGCCATTCCCGGAACGCTCGGCTACATGCTCGCCGGCTGGGGCAAGGCGGGCCTGCCGCCGCTGTCCATCGGCTTCGTCTCGCTGATTGGCGTCGCCCTGTTCATCCCGGCGAGCGTGGCGACGGCGCCGCTCGGCGTGAAACTCGCCCACGCCCTGACGAAGCGGAAGCTGGAGCTGGCCTTCGGCGCCTTCCTGCTGCTGGTCAGCCTGCGCTTCCTCGTCAGCCTGCTGGGCTGGTGAGCCCGGCCTTCTCCCGCCGCGCCGGCAATTCGGCCATGACGGCGCGGCGCTGATCCTCGTTCATCGAGGCCCAGGCGCCGATTTCCTTCACCGTGCGGCCGCAGCCGGTGCAGAGCCCGCTCTTGCGGTCGACGACGCAAATCCGCACGCAGGGGCTGGAGATTGTTGGCGTCCCGGTCATGGTCTGCATATAACCGGCGCGGGCGGCGCTTTCAAAGGGCCGGCCGCGCTGCGAACGCCAGCAGCATGGCGATTTCCGCCATTTGCTGGGCGGCGCCGGCGATGTCGCCCGTCGCGCCCTGAATTTCCGCGCGCGCAATCCGCGTCATGAGATAGGCGCCCGCCAGCCCCGCCGCGCCGGCGGCGAGCAGGCGCAGCGGCGAGGCGCCGGGCAGCAATGGCAGGGCCAGAGCCAGCGCCGCCAGAACCGCCGCGACGCGCAGGGCGCCCGCGCCCGGCTTCATTGCCCGATAGGCGAGTCCGTCGTCGCGCGCCGGCGGCAGCAGCGCCAGCGGCATGAGCGCGGCCGCGCGCGAGACCGCGGCGACGGCGACAAGCGCGGCGGCCGCATAGGCGAGGCCGAAGCCGCATAAGGCCGCCATCGCCGCCGCGCGCAGCATCAGCGACAGGATGAGCGCCGCGCCGCCGAACGTTCCGATGCGGCTGTCCTTCATGATGTCGAGCTTGCGCTCGCGCGTCATGCCGCCGCCGAGCCCGTCGGCGCTGTCGGCGAGGCCGTCCTCATGGAAGGCGCCGGTGGCGCGCACCAGCGCCGCGAGCGCCAGCGGCGCGGCGACGAGCGGCGGCAGGCCGAGCGCCGTCGCCAGCGCCAGCACGCCCGCGCCGATCAGCCCGACGAGGGCGCCGGTCAACGGCAAGGCGCCAATCGCGCGCCGAAAATCGAGCATCGCGTGCGGCGCCCGCTCGAAGGCGAAAACCGGGATCGGCAGCCGCGTGTAAAAACGCAGGCAGGCGAGATTGTCTTCGGCGAAAGTGCGCAAGGTGTTCATACGCCTCTCCTGGCCCGGCCGACGCCGCCTGTCGAGAGGCAAGTGCGTTGGCGCGTAAACGTGCTAGAAGCGCGCCCGACATTCCTCCCTCCCGAGCCCGCCATGACCGACCGCCAGCCTTTCGACGATATCCGCGCCCTGCTGCCGCTCATGCCGCAGGCGAGCGAAAAACATGTCTCCGCCGTGCGCGCCCGCGACGCGCAACTCACCAAGCCCGCCGGCGCGCTGGGGCGGCTGGAGACAATCGTCGAGCACATGGCCGCCTGGCAGGCGAAGGAGAAGCCCACCGCCGACCGCGCCCATACGGTGGTGTTCGCCGGCAACCATGGCGTCGCGGCGCGCGGCGTCTCGCCCTATCCCACCTCGGTCACGCGCGCGATGCTGCAAAACTTTTCGTCCGGCGGCGCGGCCGTGAACCAGATTTGCGGCGCGTTCGGCCTGGGTCTGAAGGTCTTCGAACTCGCGCTCGATCTGCCGACGAAGGACATCACACAAGAGCCGGCGATGAGCGAGGCCGAATGCGCCGCCACCATCGCCTTCGGCATGGAGGCCATCGCCGGCGGCGCCGATCTGCTCTGCCTCGGCGAGATGGGCATCGCCAACACCACGGTCGCGGCGGCGATCTATCACGCGCTCTATGGCGGCGCGCCGGAACATTGGGTCGGACGCGGCACGGGCGTCGACGACGTGGGCCTGACGCGCAAGATCGCCGCCGTGCGCGACGCCGTGGCCCTGCACAAGGGCGAATGCCGCGATCCGCTCGACGTGCTGCGTCGTCTCGGCGGCCGCGAGATCGCCGCGCTCGCCGGCGCCATTCTTGCTGCCCGCATGGAGCGCGTGCCGGTCATTCTCGATGGCTATGTCGTCTGCGCGGCGGCCGCGATTCTCCACGCCCTCGACCCCGCGGCGACCGCCCATTGCCTCGCCGGCCATCTGTCGGCAGAAGGCGCGCACGCCGACGTGTTGGCGCGGATGGGGCTGACGCCGCTGCTGTCGCTCGGCATGCGGCTCGGCGAAGGCTCGGGCGCCGCGCTGGCGGCGGGCGTGGTCAAGGCCGCGCTCGCCTGCCATGCCGATATGGCGACCTTCGCCGAGGCCGGGGTGGCGGGCAAAGACGCCTAGCCCGCCGTCATCCCCGCGCCAGCGGCGATACGCCGAACAGCCACAGATGCGCCTGGAAGACGAACACCGCCCACACGACCGCGCCGGCGACCGTGGCGATGATCGTCGAACGCCAGACGGGTCGGGCATAAACGATGCGCTCGCGCCGGTCGCGCGCGCGCGCCGCGAAAAGATCGAGCACGCCCCAGACGAAGAAGGCGCCGAACAGCGCGGCGTCGACCTGCGTTCCATTGGCCAGCAAATGCCCGCCGCTCCACAGGATGACGCCCCAGACCATCGGATGATGCAGCAGCGCCTTGTAATGGTTCGGCTTCGGATTGGCGGCGGCGAACAGGATCATGCTGAACAGCATGACGAGAAGATTGAGATGTTTCGCCCAGATGGGCGGCGTCCAGAGCTGCGGCGAGCCATGCCGCGCCTGCGCGAAGCCCCAGATGATCAGCGCGAGCCCGACGATCGACACGAGCGAATAAAGCCCCTTCCACCTTTGCGCCCCGAGTCGCGAAATCATCCCCGTGCGCCAACCCTCCGCGAAAATCCGCACGGAATGCGCGCCGAAAAAAAGGGCGAGGCCGAGGATGAGGAGAAGCATGATCGAATTCCTTGCCAAAGACCCCCTCCCTGTCCCTCCCCCGCTGCGCGGGAGAGGGAACGCGCGGCGTCTTTCATGATGTGCCTGAAACGCTGATGAAGGCCTCAACCCATTCCCTCTCCCGCGCAGCGGGGGAGGGTCAGGGAGGAGGCACGAAGTTGGGCATGGTCAGGGAGGGGGGGCCCGCTCAGATCAGCTTCACCAACTGCTTGCCGAAATTCCTGCCCTTGAGCAGACCGAAGAAAGCCTCCGGCGCGCGCTCAAGGCCTTCGGCGATGGTCTCGCGCCATTTCAGCTTGCCGGCCTGCGCCAGCGCGGCGAGTTCGCCGATGGCCTGCGGCCAGAGCTGCGGATGATCGGAGACGATGAAGCCCTGGATCAGCGCCCGCTTGACGAGAAGAATGCGCAGATCGTCGAGCCTCGATGTCTCCGCGCCTTCATAGGACGCGATCAGGCCGCAGATGGCGACGCGGGCGAAATCGTTGAGCCGGCGCGACACGAGGCGGAACGGCTCGCCGCCGACATTCTCGAACAGGCAATCGACCCCGTTCGGCGTCGCCGCCTTGAGGTCGGCGGCGAAATTCGGCGAGCGATGATCGACGCAGGCGTCGAAGCCGAGTTCATTGACGGCGTAGGCGCATTTCTCCGCCCCGCCGGCGATGCCGACCGCCCGCGCGCCCATGGCTTTGGCGAGTTGGCCGACGACCGTTCCGACCGCGCCCGTCGCCGCCGAGACCACCAGCGTCTGGCCGGGCTTGGGCGCGAGAATCTTGTGCACGCCATACCAGGCCGTCACGCCCGGCATGCCGAGCGCGCCGATGAAGGCCTGGATCGGCACGCCCGCCACCGGAATCTTCTTGATGTCGCGGCCGTCGCTGACGCCATAGAGCTGCCAGCCGCCCATGCCGACCACCTTGTCGCCGACGGCGAAATGCGGGTTCTTCGACGCCGCCACCTCGCCCACCGTGCCGCCGATCATCACCTCGTCGATCTGCTGGCTGGCGGCGTAGGACTTCGATTCGTCCATGCGCCCGCGCATATAGGGGTCGAGCGACAGGTAATGATGACGCACCAGCACCTGGCCGTCCGCCAGCTCCGGCGTCGGCTGCTCGACCAGGCGGAAATTGGACGCATTGGCCTCGCCCTGCGGACGCGAGGCGAGCACGAAACCTTTGTTGAGCGGCATCAGCCGATCCTCCATTTTGCTTCTTGGCCGAAGCGGCGCCTCAGACGCCCGCCAGCGGCATGGACTCGCATGCTACCGCGACAAGCCCGAATTGGCGAAGCGCCTTTTCGAGCGCCGGCGATGGCGACGCGCCGGAGGTGAACACGGCGGCGCCGGGATGCGCCCGCCCGATCTCTCCCTCGTCCTGAGGAGCCGCGGAAGGCGGCGTCTCGAAGGACTTGGCGGAGGGCGCGCCGCCTCGCGGTTCATGCTTCGAGACGGCCGCCGACGCGGCCTCCTCAGCGTGAGGGGGGTGATTTGCAGCACCGTCGCCGGAGCGCGCTGCCAGCACGCTCGCCGCGCGCCGCGCGATCGCCGCCGCCGGATCGACCCAGGTCACCGGCCACGGCGCGAGGCGGCGGAATTGATCGAGAAGCAACGGATAATGCGTGCAGGCGAGCACGACGTGATCGGTCCTCTTGCCGTGGTCGATGACAAAACACGGCGCGATCTCGGCGATGATGTCGCGGTCCGCCACCGCCTCGCCGCGCATATGCGCTTCCGCCAGCGCCGCGAGCCGCGTCGCCCCGACGAGCTTGACCTTGCGGTGCGAGGCGTAGGTGTCGACGAGCGCGCGGGTATAGTCGCGCGCCACCGTGCCCGGCGTCGCCAGAACCGAGATGAGGCCCGATTGCGACGCCGCCGCCGCCGGCTTCACCGCCGGCACCGTGCCGACGAAGGGCAAATCCGGCCAGCGCGCCCGCAACGCCGGCAGCACCAGCGTCGAGGCCGTGTTGCAGGCGACGACCACGACATCGGGCGAAAAGCGCGCGATCAGCATGGCCATCACGTCGAGCACGCGCGTGACCAGCGCCGTCTCGCTCAGCCGCCCATAGGGAAAGCCCGCGTCGTCGGCGGCATAAACGAAATCCGCGCCCGGACATTGGCGGACAACCTCGCGGTGAACGGTGAGGCCGCCCAGGCCGGAATCGAAAACAAGGATCGTCGGCGTCCGCGTCATTCCTTGTCGCGCTCCGCGTCCACGCCGCCCGCCGCCTTGCCCGCCCGCCGCTTCGGCGCCTCCGCGCGCGGCCCCTCGACCAGCCGCACCATCGCGCCCCAGAGGGTGCGCACGTCCTGCTGCGTCAACTGCATGCGGTGGAACATGTTGCGCAGGTTGCGCTGCATCACCGGCCGCTTGCTTTTCGGTCGGAAGAACCCGGCGATGTCGAGCTTGTCCTCGATAAAGGCGAAAAAGGCGAGAATCATCTCGCGCTGCGCCGGCGGCGAGCGCTCGCCGACATCGAAGGGCGGCGCGTCGCGGCCGCTCGCCTTCATCCATTCATAGCCGCACAGCAGCACCGCCTGCGCCAGGTTGAGCGAGGCATAGGCCGGATTGACCGGAAAGGTGAGAATCGCGTCGGCGAGCGCCACGTCGTTATTGTCGAGGCCGGTGCGCTCGGGACCGAACAGGATGCCGTGCGCCTCCCCCGCCGACACGCCGGCGAAGGACCGCGCCATCGCCTGTTCCGGCCCAAGCACGGGCTTGTATTGGCCGCGCTCGCGCGCCGTCGTGGCGAAGACGACATTGAGATCGGCGATCGCCGCCGCGGTCGTCTCGTAGACCCGCGCCTTTTCAAGCAGATGCACCGCGCCCGCCGCTGCGGCATAGGCGCCCTTGCGCCGCGCCCCCGTGCGCGGCCAGCCCTCGCGCGGGGAGACGAGACGCAGGTCCGACAGGCCGAAATTCGCCATGGCGCGCGCGCACATGCCGATATTCACGGCCAGTTGCGGCCGCACGAGAATGATCGCGGGGCCGCCGCTGAGGGCGGGTTTGGTGTGGTCTGTTCCGGCGCCGGTCATATGGCGGCACATAGCATGATTCCGCCGGGCGCGCGGCTTTAAGCCGCCGTTAACGACGCCCGACGGAATCCGGGCGCGGAAAACCGCCCGTTCAGCGCCGCCGCCTAGACAGGAGAAGGGGATGTCCAGGGGCCGGCGCGTGACGCGAAAATCCGTTCAGATCGATGCGCTACGCGGCGTCGCGATCCTCGCGGTGGTGCAATATCATTACGGCTCGACCTCGGGGCTGTATCGCTGGGCCGATTTGCCGACGACCCTGCAAGGGCTTGGCTCGCTCGGATTCGTCGGCGTCGACCTCTTTTTCGTCCTCTCGGCTTTCCTGCTGACGCGCAATCTTCTGACCAACCGCGACGCGCCCGGCGTGGTCGGCGCCTTTTATCGCCGGCGCGTGCTGCGCATCCTGCCGCTCTACCTGCTGCTGCTGTTCGCGGCGATGACGCTGCGCGCGCTGTGGCGGCCGGAGGAGACGGGCCAGGGCCAATGGCTGCTTGGCGGCCTCGCGCCGGGCTGGGTTTACGGGCTTTTCCTGCAGAATTTCTGGAATGGCCTCAATGGCCATTTTGCCGGCCATTTTCTCGCGCCCACCTGGTCGCTCGCCATCGAGGAGCACTTCTACCTGGTCCTGCCGCTGCTGATCCTGCGGCTCGACGCGCGCCAGGCGCGACGGGCGGCGCTGGCGCTGATCGTCGCGGCGCCGGTCATTCGTTCTCTCGTCGAGGCGCGTCATGGCCCCGTCGCCGCCGCGACCTTCAGCTTCGCCCGCGTCGACAGTCTCGGTTGGGGCATGCTGGCGGCGAGCCTCGCCTCAACCGAGGCCGGGCGCGCGCGATTCAGCCGCATCTGGAGCGCCCTCGGCGTCGCCGCCTTCGTCGCCGCCGGCCTCGTCTCCCTGTCCGGCGTCGGCCTCTGGGTTCCGGTCGCCTATTCGGTGACGGCGCTCGTCGCCGCCCGCGCCGTGCTGCATGTCGCCACGCCGCGCGCGCCCGCGCGGGACGGCGCGCTGCTGCGTGTCCTCGCCTGGGCCGGCTCGCGCTGCTATTCGCTGTATCTGCTGCACATGCCGGTGGCGGGCCTGACCGCCATGGCGGCGGGACACGAAACGGTCTTCGTCGGCGACTCCGGCGGCGCGCTTGTCGTGCTGGCCTCCGCGCTACTGCTTGTCCTGGTCGCGGAAGTCGCCTACCGCTTCATCGAGCGCCCCTTCATCGACTATGGCGAGCGCCGTGTGCGCTATCGGTCGGCCGCGCCGCGCCCCGCGACCTGAAAATCCGGCGCCCCCCGACGCGAGCCGCGCCGCGCGATTTCTTCGCAGGCCCGAATATGGCGCTCTCGCCTAAAGCCGCACTAGGCCGGCGTTTGCGCCGATGCTAGAACGCAGCCCGAACCGCCGCCCATCGGCGGCGCGCGCCGCCTGTTTCCCGAGCAAAGAGGTCAGCCCCATGAACAAGATCAAGGTCGCCAATCCGGTCGTCGAGATGGACGGCGACGAGATGACCCGGATCATCTGGCATTTCATCAAGGAAAAGCTGATCCATCCCTATCTCGACATCGATCTGAAATATTACGACCTCTCGGTCGAGAACCGCGACGCGACGAACGATCAGGTGACGATCGATTCCGCCGAGGCGACGAAGAAATACGGCGTCGCCGTCAAATGCGCGACGATCACGCCCGACGAGGCCCGCGTCGAAGAGTTCAAGCTCAAGGAAATGTGGAAGTCGCCGAACGGCACCATCCGCAACATCCTCGGCGGCACCATCTTCCGCGAACCGATCATCTGCAAGAACGTGCCGCGCCTGGTGCCGGGCTGGACCCAGCCCATCGTCGTCGGCCGTCATGCCTTCGGCGATCAGTATCGCGCCACCGATTTCAAGTTTCCGGGCAAGGGCAAGCTGACGATCAAGTTCGTCGGCGAGGACGGAACGGTGATCGAGAAGGACGTGTTCAACGCGCCGTCCTCCGGCGTCGCCATGGCCATGTACAACCTCGACGAGTCGATCCGCGATTTCGCCCGCGCCTCGCTCAACTACGGCCTGCTGCGCAAATGGCCGGTCTATCTGTCGACCAAGAACACCATCCTCAAGGCCTATGACGGCCGCTTCAAGGATCTGTTCGAGGAGGTCTACCAGACCGAGTTCAAATCGAAGTTCGAGGCGTTGAAGATCACCTACGAGCATCGTCTCATCGACGACATGGTCGCCTCTGCGCTCAAGTGGTCGGGCGGCTATGTCTGGGCCTGCAAGAACTACGACGGCGACGTGCAGTCGGACACGGTGGCGCAGGGCTTCGGCTCGCTCGGCCTGATGACCTCGGTGTTGATGACGCCGGACGGCAAGACGGTGGAGGCGGAAGCCGCCCACGGCACGGTGACGCGCCACTACCGCGAGCACCAGAAGGGCAAGGAGACCTCGACCAACTCCATCGCCTCGATCTTCGCCTGGACGCGCGGCCTCGCCCATCGCGCCAAGCTCGACGGCAATGACGCGCTGATGAAGTTCTCGCTGACGCTCGAGAAGGTCTGCGTCGACACCGTCGAAGCCGGCTTCATGACCAAGGATCTCGCCCTGCTCGTCGGCGCCGACCAGAAGTGGCTCTCCACCACCGGCTTCCTCGACAAGATCGACGAGAATCTGAAGAAGGCGATGACGGCGTAAGGTCGCTGTCCTTCGCACGATTTCGGAGCCCGGCCTCGCGGCCGGGCTTCCTTTTTTCAGCGGCGCGCGGCGTCAGCTCAGTAGTTTGTAGATTTCGAATATGTGAATAAAATTGAAGTATTGGCCCAGCTTCGCCCGAATTGAACATTTCGGCGCGCAAAATGTCATTGAGCCGTTGAAAGTCTTTCCTGGCTCCCCGGAATCGATTGTAAGCGGGTCGAGTCGCCCCTATAAGGGCCTCCGACTTTGGTAGGGAGACAAAGCAAGATGGCCACGGCTGCACTGATCGACGATGGCTACAAGCCCTCCGACGACGAGCCCTTCATGGGAGAGCGCCAGCGGGACTATTTTCGCCGCAAGCTCCTGACGTGGAAGGACGAGATTCTCAAGGAAAGCCGCGAGACCCTGGCGGCCCTGCAAAGCGAGAGCGAGAACCACCCCGACATCGCCGACCGCGCCTCCTCCGAGACCGACCGCGCCGTCGAATTGCGCGCCCGCGACCGCCAGCGCAAGCTGATCTCCAAGATCGACTCCGCCCTCGCCCGCATCGAGGACGGCTCCTACGGCTATTGCGCGGAAACGGGCGAACCGATTTCTCTCAAGCGCCTCGACGCGCGTCCCATCGCCACCCTGTCGCTGGAGGCGCAAGAGCGCCACGAGCGCCGCGAGCGCGTCTATCGCGACGATTGAGCGCTGTCGGCCGGCCACGACAATAAAAAACGCGGGCTCTCAGGCCCGCGTTTTTCGTTTGGCGCCGCCCTTGTCAGTGTTTCGGCGACGGCCGTCCCAGAAGCCGCGCCATTTCCTCCTCGAGCGAATCGAGCGCCGCAAGCGGGTCGAGCTTGCGCGGCTCGGGCGCAGGCGCGCTGGCGGGCGGCGGAGCAGGCTGCGGCGCGGCGGCAGGCTGCGGCGCGGCGGCAGGCTGCGGCGCGACGACGGGCGGCGGCGTCGGACGCGGAGGAGGAGGCGCGGGCGGCTGAGGCGCCTGGACAGGCGCGGGACGCAGCGGCGGAGGAGGAGGAGGCGCGGCGGGAGCCGCCGGCGCGACGGGCGGCGGCGGAGCCGGGCGCGGCGCCGGCGCGGCCACGAACGGAGGCGGAGCCGGTTGCACGGGACGCGGCGGCGGAGGAGGAGGCGCGGGCGGCTGAGGCGCCTGGACAGGCGCGGCTTGCGGCGCGACGGCCTGCGGAGCCGGCGCCGGATGCGGCGGCGGGACGGGAGCCATCGGCGCGGCGGACTGCGGCGAGGCCGGCGGCGCGGGTTGCGGCGCGACGGCCTGCTGAGCCGGCGCCGGACGCGGCGGCTGCGAGGGAATCGGCGGCGGGCCCGCACGCGGCGGTGGCGGAGGAGGCGGCGGCGCGGGCGGCGCGACGGCGGGCGGCGGCGAGACCGGAGTCGGCGCGGTCGCCTGCCGCGTCAGCGCGGCGATCTCGGCCTCGATTTCAGCGAAATCGATCACAGGTTCGGGCGGCGCGGGGAGCGGCGGCGCGGCCTTGACGACCGGCGCGCCGGCCGGGGGCTGCGGGGGCGCGGCGGGCTTGGGCGCGGCGGGCTTGGGCGCGGCGGGCGGCGGCGCGGCGGCGACGCGGGCGGGCGGCGGCTCGGACCGCGCGGGGGCCGCGGGCTTGGCCGCCGGCTGGACGGCGACGACAGGCTCGCTCGCTTCGGCGAAAATGGGTTCTCCCGCCGGTCCGGGCGGCAGCGCGGCCACGCCGCCGGCGCCGAGCGCCGCATTCGGCGTCCAGTTCGGCGCGCTCGCCGGCGTCTCCTTGTCGCGGCCGCGCGAATCGCGGCCCTCGACGCGCACGATCTGCGATTCAATCAGCAGATCGTTGGGACCGCCGATCATCACCAGATGCTCGACATTGTCGCGCCGCACGATGACGAGTTGCCGCTCCTTGTCGAGATCATACAGATCGACGATGCCCAGACGCGGCTGCCGGTTGCGCCCGCCGCCGGGGGCGCGCAAACGACGGCCGAACACAAGTCGAAACACGGCCAGCACGACCAGCGCGAGAATCAGCAGCGCCAGAACGGAGGCGACAAAAACGCCCAGACGGCTCTCGAAAATGCTGTTCAGGGAACTCATGGGCTGGGAGCCTTTCGTCTGATCCCGCCAAATCGACCGGACTTTACCATGGTCGATCGGGAAATTGCGCGACAGGTTAATTTTTGGTTAATCCATCCATGCGATGTCTGGGCGTGGCCGACGTTGCATTGCGTCGAACGCCCCGGCATCCTGCCGCCTCCTCCAACCGGGCCGCGATCCGCCCCTGGGTGACCAATGACCGATTTGCCGCGACCCGCCGCTCTCGACCGGACGGAGCGCGCCGGCAGCCCCGGCCTCGTGCTTCTGGTCGCGACGCTTCTGGTCGCGGCCACCGCCGTCTTTTCCTTCCTGCCGCACGAGACGTCCGCCCGCTTCGTCATTGCTTTCCTCGCCGTTCTGGCCGTGGTCGGCATTTGCGGCCTGTTCGCCTTCGCCATCGGCTTCCTGCAGTTCGCCGGTCAGGCCGCGCGCAACGACGTGACCAAGCTGATCGCCGATTCGAGCGGCGACGGGCTCATCGTGACCGAAGGCGATTCCCGGGTCGTCTACGCCAACGACGCCTACATGACGCTCGCCGGGGCGCATGACGCGGCCGATCTGCGCACGGTGGAGCGGCTGTTTTCCGGAACGTCGGATATTTCCGAGGCGATCTACCGCCTCGCCCAGGCGGCGCGCGAGAACAAGCGCGGGTCGGAGGAGCTGCGCCTGTCGCCGCCCCTCACCGGCGACAGCGCCGTCGGCTGGTATCGCATCCGCGTGCGGCCGATCGATCGGCCGTCCGGCCTGCGCGCCACGCTTTGGACGGTCTCCGACGTGACGCGCGAACGCGAGCGCCACGAGAACGTCTTCCAGGAGCTGCAGCACGCCATCGACTTTCTGGACCATGCGCCGGCCGGGTTTTTCTCCGCCGAGCCCAACGGCTCGATTTCCTATCTCAACGCCACGCTCGCGGCCTGGCTGGATTATGATCTCGCCCAGGTCGGTTCAGGCGGCCTGACGCTCGGCGACATCGTCGCCGGCGGCGGCGCGAGTCTGCTGTCCTCGCTCGCCGGCGGACCCGGCGAGGTGCGGATGCAGCAGTTCGACGTGGATCTCAAGCGTCGCAACGGCCAGAGTCTGCCTGTTCGCCTGCTGCATCGCATCGCCTTCGCCCATGACGGCGCGCCCGGCGCCTCGCGCACGCTCGTCATCAACCGCGCGCCGGGCGAGGAGCCGGCCGAGGATCTGCGCGCCGCCGAGGTGCGCTTCGCCCGCTTTTTCAACTCAACGCCGATGGCCATCGCCACGGTCGACGCCCAGGGCGCGATCCTCGCCTCCAACGCCGCCTTCGCGCGGCTCCTGCCGGACGCGCTGAAAGGCGCGGGCGCCGAACGCACGATCTACGCCGGCATTCTCGAGCGCGACCGCCCGGCCCTGCGCGCCGCCATCGCCGACGCGGCCGACGCGCGCAGCGATCTGGCGCCGATCGACGCCGCCCTCGCCGGCGAGAAGGCCCGCGCCGCGCGTCTTTTCGTCGCTCCGGCCGACAACGAAGGAGCTGGCGGCGCCACCATTTACGCGCTCGACACCACCGAACAACGCACCTTGCAGGAGAATTTCGCCCAATCGCAGAAGATGCAGGCCATCGGCCAGCTCGCCGGCGGCGTCGCGCACGATTTCAACAACGTGCTCACCGCCATCATCGGCTATTCCGATCTGCTGCTCGCCAACCATCGGCCGACCGATCCGTCCTTCCAGGACATCATGCAGATCAAGCAGAACGCCAACCGCGCCGCCGGCCTCGTGCGGCAATTGCTGGCCTTTTCGCGCCGCCAGACGCTGCGCCCGCAGGTGCTGCAACTGGGCGACGTGCTGTCGGATCTGCAAATGCTGCTGCGCCGCCTCGTCGGCGAGAAAATCGAACTCGACCTCAAGCACGGGCGCGATCTCTGGCTCGCCAGGGCCGACATCAACCAGTTCGAGCAGGTCGTCGTCAATCTGGTCGTCAACGCCCGCGACGCCATGCCCGACGGCGGCAAGATCGCGCTGCGCACCCGCAATGTCACGCCGGCCGAATGCGCCGCCTTCAACGAGAAGTCGCTGACGCCCGCCGAATATGTCGCCATCGAGGTGCAGGACAACGGCCATGGCATCCCCGACGCGGTGAAGGAGAAGATTTTCGAACCCTTCTTCACCACCAAGGAGGTCGGCAAGGGCACGGGCCTCGGCCTGTCGATGGTCTACGGCATCGTCAAGCAGACCGGCGGCTTCGTCTTCTGCGAGTCCGAACCCGGCAAGGGCACGACCTTCTCCATCCTCCTGCCGCGCCACATCGCCGGCGCCGAGGACGAGCCGGTCAAGAAGGAGCCGGCGAAGACCCAGCCCGCCGATCTCACCGGCAACGCCGTCATCCTGCTGGTGGAGGACGAGGAGGCTGTGCGCGCCTTCGGCGCCAGGGCGCTCGCCTCGCGCGGCTACAAGGTGCTGGAGGCCGGCTCCGGCGTCGAGGCGCTGGAAGTCGTCGAGGAGAACAAGGGCAAGATCGATCTCGTCGTCTCCGACGTCGTCATGCCCGAGATGGACGGCCCCACCATGTTCACCGAATTGCGCAAGCGCGGCGTCAGGGCCAAGGTCATCTTCGTCTCCGGCTACGCCGAGGAGGCCTTCGCCAAGGGCCTGCCCGAAGGCGAGGAGTTCGGCTTCCTGCCGAAGCCCTTCTCGCTCAAGCAATTGATCGAGACCGTGAAGCAGCACACCGGCTGATCGCCCGCGCCGCCCTCTTGACGTCGCAATCCTCTGCGAGGGAAATGAGGCGCGGCCGTCGCCCTCGGCCGGATCGGAACATGCCGATGCGTTTCAGCCCGTTCGTCGCCGCCACCCTGCTGACGGCGCTGTCCGCTCCCGCCGCCGGCGCGCTTGAGGCGTGGCCGTCCCTGCCCTCCCTGGCGCTCAGCCCGCGAAGCCCCGCGCCGGACTGGAGCGGGTTCTACATGGGCAGCGAAATGTCCGTCCTCTCCGGCAAGCGCGTCCGCAACCCGGTGGGCGGCGCGGTCTACGTCGGCCACCGCGCCCGGCTGGACAACAATCTGATTGTCGCCGTCGAAACCGGCGTCGGGCGCATGCCCCTCCTGACCCGTCAGGGATGGCAAGGCGCCAGCTTCGGCTTCGCCCGCGCCAAACTCGGCTACGAGTTGGGACGCCTGACGCCTTATTTGACCGTCGGCGGCGCGCTGGCGCGGCCCGACAACGGCCTCGCCGCCCAGCCTGGCGCCGGGGCGCTCAACGCCCTGTTCTCGGGCGAGGGCCGCCTGCGCGCGGCCTCGACCGTCGGCGCCGGCTTCGATTACCGGATCAACAACAATCTCAGCGTCGGCCTGTCCGTCAACGCCTATCAGCACGGCTTCGGCGGCTTGCGCTGAACGGCCCCCCGAAAGAGGCGGCCGGCGCGAGATCGCCCCTTAACGCAGAGGCGGCGCATAAAGTATGCCGCCCATCGACCAGAGCTGGTTGAGGCCGCGCGGAATGGCGAGGCTGGATTTGGACCCGACATTGCGCTCGAACATCTCGCCGTAGTTGCCGACGGCGCGCACGGCGCGGATCGCCCAGTCCCTGTCGAGATGCAGACTCTCGCCGAGTCCTCCCTCGTGGCCGACGAAGCGGCGCACGTCGGGCTTCGTCGATTTCATCGCCTCGGCCGCCGTTGCGCTCGAAATCCCCAACTCTTCGGCGTTCACAAGCGCAAAATTGACCCATTTAACAACGTTCAGCCATGCGATGTCGTCATTGCGGACGGCGGGGCCGAGCGGCTCCTTGGAGATGACGTCCGGCAGGATGGTCGCTGCGGCGGGCTTCGCCAGTTTGAGCCGCTCCGCATAAAGCGCGGACATATCGGCGCTGAACACGTCGCATTGGCCGCCTTCCAGCGCCTTCACCGCGTCGGCTGGCGAGTCGACCGCAACTTCCTTGTGGGCCATTGAATTGGCGCGGAAGAAATCCGCCAGATTGGCCTGGCTTGTCGTCTCCTTCTGCACGCAGACGCTCGCCGCGCCCAGCTCCAGCGCCGATGTCGCGTTCGGCCGGCGCATCGTCATGAAACCCTGGCCGTCGTGATAGGCGACGCCGGCGAAGACCAGCCCCAGCCTGGCCTCGCGCTCCAGCGTCCAGGTCGAGTTACGCGCCAGAACGTCGATCTTGCCGCTTCTGAGCGCCTCGAACCGATCGGCGGCCGACAGCGGCGTGAAGCTCGTCTTGCCCGGATCGCCGAGAACCGCCGCCGCCAGCGCGCGACAGAAATCAACGTCGAACCCGGACCAATTGCCGGCGGCGTCCCTGTCAGAGAAGCCCATCAGGCCGGTGCTGACGCCGCAGACCAGCGCGCCGCGCTTGCGCACGATGTCGAGCGTTCCGGCCGGGGCCGCCGCGGTGAACGCCAGAAGGCCGGCGGCGAGGCCGGCGAGCATAACGGATGCTTTCGAAGCCATGGGGCAAGCTCTTTCAGATTTCGGGAGGGCGGCTGGCGGCGCTCAGAGCGTCGCGGCGTGGCGGATGACAACCTTCGCGCCGAGCGGCACGCGTTCGTAGAGATCGATCACATCGCCGTTGGCCAGGCGGAAACAGCCCGACGAGATGGCGTGCCCGATCGTCTCCGGCTGGTTGGTGCCGTGGATGCGATAGACGGTCGAACCCAGATAGAGCGCGCGCGCCCCCATCGGATTGCCCGGCCCACCGGCCATGAAGCGCGGCAGATAGGGCTGACGCGCGATCATTTCGGGCGGCGGCGTCCAGTCCGGCCATTCCGCCTTGCGCGTGATCTTGACGAGTCCCGACCACTGGAAGCCGTCGCGCCCGACGCCAATGCCGTAGCGCAGCGCCCGGTTGTTGCCGAGCACGACATAGAGAAAACGCTCGGACGTATGCACCACGACGGTTCCCGCCGCTTCCTGCGTGCGAAAGAACACGAGTTGGCGCGCGAAGGGTCCGGAGACGATCGACGCCTCCCCGGTTGAAACGCGGCCGGGCTCGTCGCCGATGTCCATCGTCTCGCGCTGCGCCGCCGCAGCGCTCGCAGCCATACCGAGCGCCGCCAGCGCGCCCATCGCCATTTTAACGCCTCTGCGAAAAGACATGGCCCCTCCTGGGCAGCGCGGCGCGTTCAAGCCTGTTTGCCCGGGCATCGGACATAAATGAACGTGCCATACCGCGTGTTCGCGTCGGGATCGACGAAGCGCATGACGATTTCGTTGTCAGAAAGGGAAAGAACTTCCCGATCGGACGGATCGCCGGGCGGCGAGGCGAAGCCGAGATAGGTCTTGCCGTCGGCCGAGCCTTTCAGCGCCAGCTCATAGAGCTTCGCGTCGTCCGCGACATGCATCATGACGCCGTCCGTCGGCCCTTTCCTGATGACATAGGGCAGCTTGCACTGCACGCGCGCCATCGCCTCGGTCCGCTTGCGATCCTTGTCGACACGGTAGGAGGACACGCCCCAACTGCCAACGAGTTTCTCGACCGGATAGGGCGAGGGTCGGCCAGCCGCCGGCCGCGACGGCGCGGGCGCCGTCTCGATCGGCAGGGTGGAGCATCCGGCAAGAACCAGCGCGCCCGCGCCGATCAGGTAAAAACCGATTTTTCGATCCATGCGGCGACGCTCCCTCCCGGACAGGACTTGACCTTAGGCAGGAATTTTTTACCTGTCACCTGCCAAACCATTGTCATATCGACCTTTGCGCTCCTTGCCCTCGCCTCGTGGACGGTGATGCAAACCAGAACAAAAAAAGAACTTGAACGCCGGAACAAATGCGGTACATTGACGCCATGACAGCCGTTGCATGGCCTGTCGCGAAGTGCCAGAAGGAGCGCAAGTCGTGACTCAAGCGAATCTCCGCCTCGTGGAAGGATCGTCCGTGGACAAGACCAAGGCGCTCGACGCCGCCCTGTCTCAGATCGAACGCGCCTTCGGCAAGGGCTCGATCATGCGGCTGGGCAAGAACCAGAAGGCCGTGGAGATCGAGACGATTTCGACCGGCTCGCTCGGGCTCGACATCGCGCTGGGCGTCGGCGGCCTGCCGCGCGGACGCGTCATCGAGATTTACGGACCGGAATCCTCCGGCAAGACCACGCTGGCGCTGCACACCATCGCCGAGGCGCAGAAGAAGGGCGGCGTCTGCGCCTTCGTCGACGCCGAACACGCGCTTGATCCCGTCTACGCCCGCAAGCTCGGCGTCAATCTTGAGGATCTGCTGATCTCGCAGCCCGACACCGGCGAACAGGCGCTGGAGATCACCGATACGCTGGTGCGGTCCGGCGCGATCGACGTGCTCGTCGTCGATTCCGTCGCCGCGCTGACCCCCCGCGCCGAAATCGAGGGCGAGATGGGCGAAGTCCAGCCCGGCCTGCAGGCGCGCCTGATGAGCCAGGCCCTGCGCAAGCTGACGGGCTCGATCTCACGCTCCAACACCATGGTCATCTTCATCAATCAGATTCGCATGAAGATCGGCGTGATGTATGGCTCGCCCGAGACGACGACCGGCGGCAACGCCCTGAAATTCTATGCCTCCGTCCGCCTCGACATCCGCCGCATTGGCGCCATCAAGGACCGCGACGAGGTCATCGGCAACCAGACGCGCGTCAAGGTGGTCAAGAACAAGGTCGCCCCGCCGTTCAAGCAGGTTGAATTCGACATCATGTATGGCGAGGGCGTCTCCAAGCTCGGCGAATTGATCGACCTCGGCGTCAAGGCCGGCGTCGTCGAGAAATCCGGCGCGTGGTTTTCCTACGACAGCCAGCGTCTGGGTCAGGGCCGCGAGAACGCCAAGGCGTTCCTGCGCGCCAACCCCGACGCCGCCGCGAAGATCGAGATGGCGATCCGCGAGAACTCCGGCCTGATCGCCGAGAAAATTCTCGAAAGCGGCGGTCCCGACGAGGGCGACGATCTCTGATCCTGAGGCCCCGCTCCGCCAGGCCGCCCGCGCGTTCCGCCCGAAAGCGCGGGCGGCTCGCCGGCGGAGCGTTCGGGCGCCGCGCCCTGTCGCTTCCCCCCCTGCTTCCGCCCGCGACGGGCGCCCGCCCGACGAAAGGTCCGAACTTCGGTTCGGGCCTTTCTTTTTGGTTTGTCCCCGACCGCGCAATTCCCTAAAAGCCCCTATGATCCCCGGCCGTCGACACGGGCGGACCGGGCGGAAAAGGCCGGCGCGACCGGCCGCGACAGGAGCGGGTTGCACGAATGAGCGGCGTCAACGAGATCAGGTCGGCCTTCCTCGACTTTTTTGCCCGCAACGGCCACGAACCCGTGTCCTCCTCGCCGCTCGTGCCGCGCAACGATCCAACGCTGATGTTCACCAACGCCGGCATGGTGCAGTTCAAGAACGTCTTCACCGGCGTCGAGAAGCGTCCCTACAGCCGCGCCGTCAGCTCGCAGAAATGCGTCCGCGCCGGCGGCAAGCACAACGATCTCGACAATGTCGGCTACACCGCCCGCCACCACACCTTTTTCGAGATGCTGGGCAACTTTTCCTTCGGCGATTATTTCAAGGCCGAGGCGATCGACCTCGCCTGGAAATTGATCACAAAGGAATTCGGCTTGCCGAAGGAGCGTCTGCTCGTCACCGTCTATCATGACGACGACGAGGCCTACCGGCTGTGGAAAAAGATCGCCGGCTTTGACGACCGCCGCATCATCCGTATCGCCACCTCCGACAACTTCTGGGCCATGGGCGACACCGGACCCTGCGGCCCCTGCTCGGAGATTTTCTACGATCAGGGAGAGGCGCTCGCCGGCGGTCCGCCCGGCAGCCCCGACGAGGACGGCGACCGCTTCCTCGAATTCTGGAATCTCGTGTTCATGCAATACGAGCAGGTCGGCCCGGGGGAGCGCATCGCCCTGCCCCGTCCCTCCATCGACACCGGCATGGGGCTCGAGCGCATCGCCGCGCTGTTGCAGGGCGTGCATTCCAACTACGATATCGACCTGTTCCGCGCCCTGATCCGCGCCGTGGCCGACGCCACCGGCGTCGAGCCCACGCCCGATCGCCAGGCCAGCCACCGCATCATCGCCGATCATTTGCGCGCCTCCGCCTTCCTCGTCGCCGACGGCGTCCTGCCGTCCAACGAGGGACGCGGCTACGTGCTGCGTCGCATCATGCGGCGCGCCATGCGCCACGCCCAGCTTCTCGGCGCCCGCGATCCGCTGATGTGGCGCCTCGCGCCCGCCCTGACGCGCGAGATGGGCCAGGCCTATCCGGAACTGCATCGCGCCGAGCAATTGATCACGGAAACCCTGCGCCTTGAGGAAACCCGCTTCCGCACCACGCTGGCGCGCGGCCTCGCCATTCTCGATGACGAGACTGCCGGCCTCGTCGCCGGCGACAAATTGGCCGGCGAGACGGCGTTCAAGCTCTACGACACCTATGGCTTCCCGCTCGACCTGACGCAGGAGGCCCTGCGCGCCCGCGACATCGGCGTTGACACGCAGGCCTTTCAGGCGGCGATGGAGCGCCAGCGCGCCGAGGCGCGTCAGGCCTGGGCCGGCTCGGGCGAGGCGGCGACGGAAGCCATCTGGTTCGGGCTGCGCGAGCGCGTCGGAGCTACCGAATTCCTTGGCTATAACGCCGCGCAGGCCGAGGGCGTCGTCGCCGCGCTGGTCCGGGGCGGCGCGCCGGTCGAGACGCTCGTCGCCGGCGAGAGCGGCCTTGTCCTGCTCAACCAGACGCCGTTTTACGCGGAATCCGGCGGCCAGGTCGGGGATGTCGGCGTCATGACCGCGCCGGGCCTGCGCGTCCGCGTCGTCAACACGTTGAAGAAGGTTGGCGACCTGCATGTCCACGAGGTCGTCGTCGACGAGGGCGCGCTGACCGAGGGCCTCGCCCTGGAGCTTTCCGTCGACGGCGCGCGGCGCGCCGCCGTGCGCGCCAATCATTCGGCCACCCATCTGCTGCACGAGGCCCTGCGTCTGGTGCTGGGCGATCACGTCGCGCAGAAGGGCTCCCTTGTCGCGCGGGACCGCCTGCGCTTCGACTTCACCCATCCCAGGCCCGTCGAGCCAGCCGAGCTTGCGCGCATCGAGGACATCGCCAATCGCGTCGTTCTCGAGAACGCGCCCGTCGCCACGCGGCTGATGGCGGTGGACGACGCCATCGCCTCGGGCGCGCGCGCGCTGTTCGGCGAGAAATACGGCGACGAGGTGCGCGTCGTCTCCATGGGCGCCGGCGAGAATGTCGGCTCGTATTCGGTCGAATTGTGCGGCGGCACCCATGTGCGGCGCACCGGCGACATCGGTCTCGTCTCCATCGTTTCGGAAAGCGCCGTCGCCTCCGGCGTGCGCCGCATCGAGGCGAAGACCGGCGACGCCGCGCGTCATCACCTCAACGCCGAGGCGCGCCGCCTGCGCGAACTCGCCGGCCTGCTCAAAGCCGCGCCCGACGACGCGCCCGAACGCGTCGCCGCGCTTCTCGACGACCGCCGCAAGCTCGAACGCGAGTTGACCGACGCCCGCAAGAAGCTGGCCATGGGCGGCGGCGCCTCCGGCGCGCCGGCGGCTCAGGATTTGGGCGGCGTCAGGTTCCTCGGCCGCGCCGTCACCGGCGTCGAGATGAAGGATCTCAAATCTCTCGCCGACGAAGCGAAGCAATCGCTCGGTTCCGGCGTGGCCCTCATCGTCGGCGTCTCCGACGACGGCAAGGCCGGCGCGGTCGTCGGCGTCACCGCAGATCTCACCGCCCGCTTCAACGCCGTCGACCTCGTCCGCGTCGCCTCGGAAAAACTCGGCGGCAAGGGCGGTGGCGGCCGCCCCGACATGGCCCAGGCCGGCGGCCCGGACGGCGCGGCGGCCGAGGCGGCGATCGCCGCCGTGGCCGATGCGGTGCGGTCCAGGGCGAACGCGTGATGGAGCGGCGGCGGCGCGCCCGCATTCTGCGCGCCCGCCGCCGTGTGCATTTCATCCTCGACGGCGGCTCGTCCGACTGGCCGAGCGTGCTGGTGCATCGCGGCCTTGTCGCCCTGGTGCTGGTCAGCGTCACGGCCGTGGTGTTCGAATCGGTGGCGACGATCGCCGCACGCCACACCACGCTGTTTCAGGTGATCGAATATTTCGTCGCCGCGCTGTTCACCGTGGAATATGCGCTGCGGCTGTGGAGCGCGCCGGAGCACACGCCCTACAAGGGCATGGCGCCATGGGCGGCGCGGCTGGCCTTCGCCCGCACCGGCTCCGCCATCGTCGATCTGCTGGCCATCGCGCCCGTCTATCTGGAAACGCTGCTCGCCGCCGACTTCCGCATTCTGATTCTGTTGCGCCTGCTGCGCTTCTTCAAGCTGGCGCGCTATTCGCCCGGCATGCGCTCTCTGGTCAATGTGCTGGAGGCCGAGCGCAAGGCGCTGGCGGCCTCCGCCGTCATCCTGCTCGGGCTGGTGCTCATCGCCGCCTCCGCCATGCATCTCGTCGAGCATTCGGCCCAGCCCGATAAATTCGGCTCCATTCCCGACGCCATGTGGTGGGCGGTCGTCACCCTCACGACCGTGGGATACGGCGACGTCGTGCCGATCACCCTCGCCGGCCGAATCGTCGCCGGCTTCACCATGGTCACCGGCATGATGATGCTGGCCCTGCCCATCGGCATCGTCGCCACGGCCTTCGCCGAGGAAATCCACCGTCGCGAATTCGTCGTCACCTGGTCCATGGTGGCGCGCGTGCCGCTGTTCTCCTCGCTCGACGCCTCCGAGATCGCCGAGATCATGCATTACCTGCGCGCCCAGACGGTGCCGGCCAACACGATCATCGTGCGCCGCGGCGAGCCCGCTCAAAGCATGTATTTCATCACATCGGGCGAAGTGGTGATCAAGCACGACAGCGGCGACGTGCTGCTCGGCGAGGGCCAGTTCTTCGGCGAGATCGCCGTGCTGCGCAAGACGCGGCGCACGGCGACGGTGCGCGCCACGCAGCCGACCAAGCTGCTGCTGCTCGACGCCGCCGATCTGCACACGATCATGGAGCGCAGCCCGGAGGTCGGCCGCCGCATCGGCGCCGTCGTCGTCGAGCGCAGCGAGTTCAACGCCGGCGGCGACATCCTGCCCGCCGAAATCGACGCGCGCCGCCCGCGCGAAAACATCTGAACCCGGACGGCGCCTTGATCTGGCCCATGGCGGCGCGCATGATCCGCGACGCAGATTGGGATGTGACGCCGCCGCGTCCAACGATGGGGAGCGAACCATGTTCAGGAAGATACTCGTGCCCGTCGACATCGCCGAGACCGAGATCGCGCAGCCCGCCATCGCCGCCGCGCTGGAACAGGCGCGGCTCAGCAACGGCGCGATTCGGCTCGTCAACGTGCAATCGCTGCTGCCGGCGACCTTCATGGATTACGTGCCGGCCGATTTTGACCGCGCCCAGAAGGCCCGGTCCGAGAAGGCGCTCCACGACATGATGGCCGGCGTGCCGATCGAACCCGCCCGCATCTCCGCCGTCGTGCGCATCGGCGGCGTCTATCCGGAAATTCTCACCGAGGCGGAGGAATGGGGCGCCGACCTGATCGTCATCGGCTCGCACCGCCCGGCCATGTCTACCTATCTCATCGGCTCCAACGCCAAAACCGTCGTGCGACACGCCAAATGCTCGGTGCTGGTGGTGCGGAGCTGACGCGCGCGGCGGCGTTGTCGGAGCGGCGCCGAACAGCGAAAACCTGAATGTGATTCATTGAGGCGGACGACATGGTGTGTCATGCCGCCGCCGCGGAGTTTTTCGCCCCATGCCCTGTCGCCGCGAACACTTCCGATTCATCGACCTGTTCGCCGGGATCGGCGGCCTGCGCCGCGGATTCGAGGCGATTGACGGACGATGCGTCTTCACGAGCGAATGGGATCGATTCAGCGTCAAGACCTACCAGGCCAATCATCGGGACAACCGGCCCGTCGAAGGCGATATCCGCCCATTCGCCGAAAATCCGGAATTGATCCCGGAACACGATGTCCTGCTCGCCGGTTTTCCGTGCCAGCCTTTCAGCATAGCCGGCGTTTCCAAGAAGAACGCGCTCGGTCGCCCGCACGGTTTTCTGTGCGACACCCAGGGCACGCTTTTTTTCGACACGGCGCAAATTATCGCCCACCACAGACCCGCCGCGTTCCTCCTTGAGAACGTCAAAAACCTGGAATCACACGACGGCGGCCGAACGTTCGCGACCATCATGCACGTGCTCACCGAGGAGCTTGGCTACCACGTCACGCATCGTGTTATTTCTTCGGAATATTGGGTGCCCCAGCGTCGCAAACGCATCTTCATCGCCGGCTTCCGGGAGGAAAACGGCTTCGACATTCGTCATTTGAAATTGCCTGACTTGCCCGGGCCAACTCTGGGTTCGATCCTCGAAACGGACGCGCCGGAAAAATACACCCTCACGCCGCATCTCTGGACATATCTTCAGGACTACGCGAAAAAGCATGCGTCGCAGGGAAACGGCTTTGGCTGCAGTGTCTTCGGGCCGAACGACGTGACGCGCACGTTATCGGCGCGCTACTACAAGGACGGCAGCGAAATCCTCGTGCATCAGGGCGAAGGCAGAAATCCGCGCCGGCTGACTCCGCGTGAATGCGCGCGCCTGATGGGATATCCGGATAGTTTCGCGATCCCCGTTTCCGACACCCAGGCCTATCGGCAGTTCGGCAACAGCGTTGTTGCTCCGGCGGTCGGATTTATCGCGAAAAGCATGCGCAGGCATATTTTCGCCGCGATCGGCAAACAACAACCCGCCGGGTCGCCCCCGCGCAGGGTCGCTCGCCCGGATCGGCCCGCCGCTTCTGTCCATGGCTGACATCGTCCCGCCCGCCGTCCGCTCCCGCATGATGGCCGGCATTCGAGCGCGCGATACGAAGCCGGAACTGAGTCTCCGCAAAGGCCTGCATGCCCGCGGCTTCCGCTATCGCCTGAACGTGAGGACTTTGCCTGGCAAACCGGACCTCGTTTTCCCCCGTTACCGCGCGGCGTTGTTCGCTCACGGCTGTTTCTGGCACGGCCATGACTGCCCGTTGTTCGTCTGGCCCAAAACACGCGCGGATTGGTGGCGCGCCAAGATCGCGCGAAACCGCGCGGTCGACGCCGCCGCGGTCGAGGCTTTGAAAAAGGCAGGATGGCGCGTCGGAATTGTATGGGAATGCGCGCTGAAAGGGCGCGGGCGCATGCCGGCCGACATGGTTGTGGACGCTTGCGCCGCATGGCTCCGGTCGGCCTCGCGCGACCTTGAGATCAGGGGACGCGCATGAGCCTGCGTCGCGGCCTTCACGGCGACCTTTTCAACCGCGCCCCGGCCTGACGTCCGGGGCGCACGGCCGGACATGCGCCGGCCCCGACAGGGCGCGGCGCATGCGCGCCTCTCAGAACGCGTATTTCAGCCCGACCGAGCCGCTGTAATCGTCGCCGCCCTTGCGCGCGAGCGTCGAGGTCAGGTTGATCGACATCGCCCAGTTCGCGCCGAGATTGGCCGAGGCGCCTGCGGCGACGCGGCCGTAGAGCCGCGAGCCCTGCCCCGGAATCGTCCAGGCGTTGACGATCAGCGGCGCGGAGACGGCGGCGTAGTTCACGAGCCGTCCATTGCCCTTGAGGTCGCTTTCCAGCGTCAGGTTGACATAGGTGTTGAGCGTGGTCGCGCCGAGCATCAGCGGAGCGCGAAGCTGCGCGCCGACGCTGCCGATCCAGGCTTCCTGCGTCTGCGCGCCGACCCGCAGCGCCAGCGCCGGATCGCCGGTTTCGGTATAGCCGCCGAGCCGCGCCCGGGCCCAGGTGAGGCCGGCGATCGGGCCGACGCGGAAGGCGCCGGCGTCGAACAGATAGCCCGCCTTCAGCGCCGCCGCCGCCGTCGTGCCCGTGGGCGAGGCCACGAGCGGGTTGAGCACGCCGGCGCGCCGCAGATCGTAATCCTGCCAGCCGAGCGTCGCCACGCCCTGCAGGAAGGCGTTGCGGCCGTTCCAGCCGCCGTAGAGGCCGAACTGGTAATTCTGCGCCTCGGACGAGCCGAGCCCGCCCGCCAGCTTCTGCGTCGGATTGGAATAGTTGAACGCGGCGCCCAGCAGGGCGTTGGGCGCGATGCGGTATTCGAGCCCGACCGTGCCGCCGAGATTGTCCCAGCGATAACCGGACGCCGTCGCCTGCGCCGAACGCCGGCCGCCGCCGCCATCGACGAGAATATAGGCCGAGAGCGGGCTCTGGCGCACGCGCGGCGCCTCCGCCAACGGTCCCTTGCGCGCGGGATCGGCGGCGTAGCCGAGCGCACGACCCGGAACCGCGTCCGCCTCGCCGTTGAACAGGTCGAGTCGACCGAACATCGAATGCGTGAAAGCCAGCGTCGGCAGCGAGCCGAGCGCCATATTCGGGCCGATCGTCAAAGGCGCGGCAAGCCGGTTGGAAATATATTGCGCGATGATCGCCGATGTCGCCGCCGTCGGATGGATGCCGTCGACATAGAACATATACTGGCTCTGCACCGTCGGACTGCCGATGCAGGTCGCGATCGGACAGGGCGCCGGCAGCAGCCCGAACGTCGAATAATGCGTCGCGATGATCTGGGAGACCAGGCTCAGATCGACATATTCGATCCGCACCGCGCGGCTCGTCAGACCGGCGAGGCCTTGCTGCATCGCCAGATTATAGGCGGTGCTGTAGGCGCCGCCGACCGCCGCCTGCGCGCCGTAGAGCTGGGCTTCGGGCAGCAGCGACACATCGCCGGCGGTGAACACCATCGTGCGCGCGCCTGCCCCCACCAGCGCGCTGACGCCCGCCATCGCCTGCGCCGCGCTCGTCGCCGCCGCGACGGCAACGCCGCCCATCGTGCCGCCGGCCTGATAATAGGAGCGCGCGTCGTTGCCTCCGATCGACACCACCGTCAGATCGCGCGGGCCGATCACGCCGCCCGAAGAGACGAACGGGAACCACTCGTGCGCGAAGCCGGGCGGGCCACCCGTCACTGTGTTCAACGTTCCCGTCATCGCGCCGCCGAAGGCGTAATTGAGGAACGGCGCGCCGTAAATCCGCGACAGATAGTCGATCATGTTGAGATCGCCGGTGAACCGGCCTGTCGGGTAGAGCGCCAACGCCGGATTGGCCGGATCCATCGAGCGGATGAGATCGATCATCCGGCCGGTGTCGACGAAACTGTCGCCGAACGACTGGATGCGCGTGAACGTCTGCGCCGAAGCGGTCTGGCACGCCAGGCCCGCGGCGAGGGCGCAGGCAATCACGGCGGAACGTCGGAAAACCGGTTTCATGGCCCCTCCCGGCCGGCGCCGCCGGCGATGCAGGCAATGCATGGCTGCCCGCCAGTTTATGTATAGCTGTAAACTACCGGCGCGCGTTCGGGCGTCAATGCGCCGCGCCGCCGCCGGAACGGATTCCGCCGGCGCGTGACATTCCCGCATCAGAAAGGGGCGTCTATCCGAACATCTCGGGGCGATACTCGAAGTGCATCGTATCGTAATGATGCCACTTGCCGCCCCAGATGAACTTCTCCGCCTCGAAGATTTCGACAATCTCCCACGGGATCCGGTTGCGGAACGGAATGGCGCTTCCGGCTTTCGCCCTGGCCCAGACCCAATAATCGGACTGCGTCGTGGCGATGTCGATCGCCGCGCCGGAGGCGTGCATGCTCGGCTGGCCAGTGTCAGCCACCACCCGGCAATTGTAGGTTCCCGCCGAGGGAACGAGGAAAGCTTTCAGCCGGTCGGGGAGCCCTTCGAGCTGGCCGATGACGCGCTCGAGCCGCGCGGCGACATCGTTCACCGTGGCGATCTTGATCGTCTGCCGCTTCGTCTTCGGCATCCATGCGACGGGCCGCAGCCGCCCCATCACCTCGTTCTTCCCGCAATCGCCATACATCTTCCGGAAGAACGGCGCGTGGCGGAGGCGCCCCGGACTGTCGTTGAAGGCCGGCGGCGCGTCAGGCCGTCCGGCGCGGTAGACTTGCCGCAACTGGTCCGCGAGCGTCGCGTCGCGCAGCATGACTTCGAAGCCGCGCTCCGGCTTGCCGGCGCCGAGGGCCATGCGCGTCCCGTCCGTCCAGACCAGCGCGTCGCCGTCGAGACCCGCCAGAAAATCCGGATAGACGGCGACGAGTTGCTCGAACCGGGCGCGCGGAACGCCCGCCCCGGCGCGGGCGAGGCGCGGCAGCGGAACAACAAGCGCCAACCCGCCCGCCAGAATGCCGCGACGCGAAAATATCGGCATGGACGCCTCCCTGCCCGGCGCGACGCGTCTGCGCCGCCCCCTTCTACCGCACCAGTTCGCGCATCGCCGCCTCCAGCCCCTCCAGCGTCAGCGGATACATGCGGTTGGCCATGATGGTCTTCATCATGCCGATCGAATGGGTATAGTCCCAGTGCTTCTCCGGCACGGGGTTGAGCCAGACGGCGTGCGGATAGGTGCGGGTGACGCGCTCCATCCACGCCTGCCCCGGCTCCTCGTTCATATGCTCCACCGAGCCGCCGGGCATGGCGATTTCGTAAGGGCTCATCGAGGCGTCGCCGACGAAGATCACCTTGTAGTCGTGCGGATAGGTGTGCAGCACGTCCCACGTCGGCGTGCGGTCGGAGAAGCGGCGTTTGTTCTCCTTCCATACGCCCTCGTAGAGGCAATTGTGGAAGTAGAAATGCTCCATGTGTTTGAACTCGGTCCTGGCCGCCGAGAACAATTCCTCGACCATCTGGATGTGCCAGTCCATCGAACCGCCGATGTCGAAGAACAGCAGCACCTTGACGGCGTTGCGCCGCTCCGGCCGCATCTGCACGTCGAGATAGCCCTTGTTGGCCGTCTCGCGGATGGTCGTGTCGAGATCGAGTTCGTCCGGCGCGCCGGTGCGCGCGAATTTGCGCAGGCGGCGCAGCGCCACCTTGATATTGCGCGTGCCCAACTCCGCCGTGCCTTCGAGATCCTTGAACTCGCGCTTGTCCCAAACTTTCACCGCGCGGAAATTGCGGTTGCCGTCCTGGCCGATGCGGATGCCTTCCGGATTGTAGCCATAGGCGCCGAAGGGCGACGTGCCGGCCGTGCCGATCCATTTGTTGCCGCCCTGATGCCGGCCCTTCTGCTCCTTCAGCCGCTCGCGCAAGGTCTCCATCAGCTTTTCCCAGCCCATGGCCTCAAGCTGCGCCTTCTCCTCGTCGGTCAGATATTTCTCGGCCAGCTTCTTCAGCCATTCCGCCGGGATTTCACCCTTCTCAACCGCTTCGAGCAGGCTCTCGAGCCCCTTGAACGTGGCGCCGAACACGCGGTCGAACTTGTCGAGATTGCGCTCGTCCTTCACCAGACAGGCGCGCGACAGATAATAGAAATCCTCCACCGACCGGTCAGCGACGTGCTTTTCCAGCGCCTCCATCAGGGTGAGATATTCGCGTAAGGTGACAGGCACCTGCGCGTCGCGCAAAGCGGTGAAGAAGTTCAGGAACATGGGCGGCGGATTCTCCTTGCATGTCAGTCTAACCCGTTTTTCGCGGGCGACAAACGGTCAACGGCGCGCGGGCGACGGACCCACGGGGTCAAAGCGTCGCAAGACGAAGGTCTGGCGCGCCGCGCCGCGTCCGGGTCATGATCGCGCCAACGCCATGGACTGATTCGCGATGCGCCTGCTGCTTGCCGCCCTTCTCCTGACGAGCGCCCCGGCGCTGGCCGATCCGGCCGTCGACCGCGGCGAAAAACTCGCGCGGATCAATTGCGGCCCCTGCCACGCCATCGGCGCGACCGGCGACGGGCCCAACGCCAAGGCCCCGCCCTTTCGCGACATCTCGAAGAAATATCCGGTGAAGGATCTCGAGGAGGCGCTGGCCGAAGGCATCATGGTCGGCCACACCCCCGACATGCCGCAATGGCGCGCCTCCCCGGCGCAGATTGACGATCTGCTGGCGTTTCTGGAGAGCGTGCAGGGCAGGTGAAGACCCCACCCTTGCCCCACCCCTCGTGACATGCCACTTTGCGGCCCTCGCAAGAACAAGAGGACGGCAATGCGCTTCACGGGCACGAAAGATTATGTCGCGACGGAAGATCTGAAGGTCGCGGTCAACGCCGCCATCGTGCTGGAGCGGCCGCTGCTGGTGAAGGGCGAGCCCGGCACAGGCAAGACCGTTCTGGCCGAGGAAGTGGCCAAGGCGCTCGGTGCGCCGCTGCTGACCTGGCACATCAAATCCACCACCAAGGCGCAGCAGGGCCTCTACGAATATGACGCCGTGTCGCGCCTTCGCGATTCACAGCTTGGCGATGCGCGCGTTTCCGACATTCGCAACTACATCAAGCGCGGCAAGCTGTGGGAGGCCTTTTCCGCCCACGCCCGCCCGGTGCTGCTGATCGACGAGATCGACAAGGCCGACATCGAGTTCCCGAACGACCTGCTGCTCGAACTCGACCGCATGGAGTTCCATGTTTACGAGACGGGCGAGACGATCCGCGCCGCGAAGCGCCCGATCGTCATGATCACCTCGAACAACGAGAAGGAGCTGCCCGACGCCTTCCTGCGCCGCTGCTTCTTCCACTACATCAAGTTCCCCGACGCCGACACGATGCGCGAGATCGTCGACGTGCATTTCCCCGGCATCAAGAAGCGACTGGTGGAGGAGGCGTTGCGAATCTTCTTCGAAGTGCGCGACGTGCCCGGCCTGAAGAAGAAGCCCTCGACCTCGGAACTGCTCGACTGGCTCAAGCTCCTGCTCAACGAGGAGATGACGCCGGAAATGCTGCGCGAGCGCGACCCCAAGAAGCTCATCCCGCCGCTGCACGGCGCCCTGCTCAAGAACGAGCAGGACGTGCATCTGTTCGAGCGTCTGGCCTTCCTCCACCGGCGCGGAAGCTGAGACGACGCCGTCCCCTCCCTGCGCCCCGCGCCCGCGCGGCGGGGGAACAGGGAGGCGGGGGCGGCGGCCCGACGCCTCACATATTCGCGTAATTGGGTCCGCCGCCGCCTTCGGGGCAGGTCCAGGTGATGTTCTGCGCCGGATCCTTGATGTCGCAGGTTTTGCAGTGCACGCAATTCTGCGCGTTGATGACGAAGCGCGGGTTCGTTTTCGTCGCCTCGTCATCGTAGACAACTTCATAGACACCGGCCGGACAATAGAGCCGCGCCGGTTCGCCGTATTTCGGCAGGTTGTCGCGGATCGGAACCGCCGGATCGGCCAGCTTGAGATGGATCGGCTGGTCTTCCTCGTGATTGGTGTTGGACAGGAACACCGAGGACAATTTGTCGAAGCTGATCTTGCCGTCCGGCCTCGGATAGACGATCGGCGTCACCTCCGACAACGGCTTCAGCGTCGCCGAATCCGGCTTGCCGTGGCGCATCGTGCCGAAGAAGGAGGCGCCGAACAACTGGTTCGTCCACATGTCCATGGCCGCCATCGGAATGCCGATCCAGGTGCCGAGTTTCGACCACAGCGGCTTGACGTTGCGCACCCGCTTCAGGTCGCGGCCGATGTCGCCGGCGCGCCAGGCCTCGTCCAGGCTCGTCACCGTGTCATGCCCCCGCCCCTCGGCCAGCGCCGCCGCGATGTGATCAGCGGCGAGAATGCCCGAGAGAATGGCGTTGTGCGAGCCCTTGATGCGCGGCACGTTCATGAAGCCGGCCGAACAGCCCACCAGCGCCCCGCCGGGGAAAGTGAGCTTCGGCACGCTCTGCCAACCGCCCTCCGTCAGCGCCCGCGCGCCATAGGCCAGTCTTTTGGCGCCCTCGAAGATCGGCGCGATCGCCGGATGATGCTTGAAGCGCTGGAACTCGTCGAACGGCGACAGGGTCGGGTTCGTGTAATTCAGGTGAATCACGAAGCCGACGACGATCTGGTTGTCCTCGATATGATAGAGGAACGAGCCGCCGCCGGTGCGGTGATCGAGCGGCCAGCCGAACGAATGGGTGACGAGGCCCGGCTGATGTTTCGCCGGGTCGATCTGCCAGACTTCCTTCAGGCCGATGCCGTATTTCTGCGGCTCTTTGCCCTCGCCGAGATTGAATTTGGCGATGAGCTGCTTCGACAGCGAGCCGCGCGCGCCTTCCGCGAAAATCGTGTAGCGGCCGCGCAGCTCCATGCCGCGCGTGAAGCCCGCATGCGGCTTGCCGTCTCGCCCGACGCCCATGTCGCCCGTCGCGACGCCGAGCACCTCGCCCTTCTCGCCGTAGAGCGCTTCCGCGGCGGCGAAGCCGGGATAGATTTCAACGCCCAGCTCTTCCGCCTTGCGACCGAGATAACGGCAGACATTGGCCAGCGAGCCGACGAAATTGCCGTGATTGTCCATCAATTTCGGCATGGCGAAATTGGGCAGGCGGATCGCGCCCGAATGACCGAAGAAGTAAAACCGGTCGGCCGTCACCGCCTGCTTCAGCGGACGATCGGGATCCTCGCGCCAGCCCGGCAGCAAACGATCGAGCCCGATCGGATCGACCACCGCGCCCGACAGGATATGCGCCCCGACCTCGGAGCCCTTCTCGACCAGAACCACGCTCAGATCGGGATTGATCTCCTTGAGCCGGATGGCCGTCGCAAGCCCCGACGGCCCGCCGCCGACGATCACCACGTCATAATCCATCCCCTCACGAGGGGGCAGATCCACGGTTTCCGCTTCCTGGGCCGACATGCCGATCTCCATCTCACGCGCCCGCACGGGGCGAACGTCACGCCAAGACAGTTCACATATAAACTATCTCGGCGTCCCCCACAATCTTCTGAACTTTCGTTTTAGCGGCTCGGCGGCTTCGCGCAACCGGCGTCGGGATGATAGAAACGGCCATGTCCCGGGATTCCACGCCGCCGCCCCCCCTCAGCGAGACCGAAATTCTCGGCCTCTTGCGGTGGCACGCCGAGATGGGCGTGGATATCGCGCTCGACGAGGCGCCGCACGACCGGTTTCAGGAGTCGGAGGCGACGCACCCGCGGCCGGGGGCGCGGCCTCATGCCGCGCCGACGACGCGGGCCGCGCCGGCGCGCGAAACCCTCTCCCGGTCAAGGCCCGAGGGCGCCGGCGCGCCTGTCCGCTTTGAGGCGGCGGCGGCCCTGAGCGCGGAGGCGGCGGCGAAATCGGCGCGCGGCGCGGCCCGCGAGGCCGCCAGCCTTGACGAACTGCGCGCCCTGCTCGACGCGTTCCAGGGCTGCGCGCTCAAGGCCACGGCGACGCGGCTCGTCTTCGCCGACGGCAACCCGAAGGCGCGCGTGATGCTGATCGGCGAAGCGCCCGGCGCCGAAGAGGACAAGCAGGGCCTGCCCTTCGTCGGGCGCGCCGGCCAATTGCTCGACCGGATGCTGGCGGCGATCGGGCTTGACCGCACGCGCGTCTACATCGCCAACGCCATTCCCTGGCGTCCGCCCGGCAATCGCCCGCCGACGCCGCAGGAGACGGCGATCTGCCTGCCCTTCCTCCAGCGCCAGATCGCGCTGGTCGCTCCCGACCTGATTGTCTGCCTCGGCAAATCCGCGATGCAGACGGTTCTCGGCCGCAACGAGGGCGTCATGCGGGCGCGCGGCCACTGGTTCGATTATGTCGAGGGCGACACGCGGGCGCGGGCGCTGGCGACGCTGCATCCGGCCTATCTGCTGCGCCAGCCGGCGCACAAGCGTCTGGCCTGGCGCGATATGCTGGCGCTGAAAAAAGCGCTGGACGAATTGCCGGAGTAGCGCAAACCGGCGCAGCGCCTTATCTACCCATGCGCGTCGGGCTTTGCTAGGAAGGTTCAGGCGCGGGCGCCCCGGAGCGGAGGCTGGCATGAAGTGGGAAGATTTCCGTCGGTCAGAGAACGTCGAGGACCGCCGCGGCGACGGCGGCGACGAGGGTCCGGGCGGTCTTGGCGGCATGATCGGCGGCGGCGGCGGCGGCCTCGGCATCGGCACGATGATCGTTCTTGGCCTGCTCGGCTGGTTCCTCGGCGTCGATCCGCGCATCATCATCGGCGGCGCGGAGATGTTCAACAACATCCGCGGCGGCGGCCAGGTGCAGGAGCGCCAGGTTGACCCGCAGCGGCAGAAGCAGATTCAGGACTCCAACAGGAAGGATCCGATGTACCAGTTCGTCGCCAGCGTGCTGGCGCAGAACGAGGACGTCTGGAAGGAGGTTCTGCCGGCGCAGAAAAACATCCGTTACGTCGAGCCGAAACTGGTGCTGTTCTCGGGCTACACCCGCTCGGCCTGCGGCGCCGCGCAATCGGCGATGGGCCCCTTCTATTGCCCGCTCGACCGCAAGGTCTATCTCGACATGTCCTTCTTCAACGACATGAAGCGCAAGCTTGGCGGCGGCGGCGATTTCGCCTACGCCTATGTCATTGCCCACGAGATCGGCCACCATATCGAGAATCTGCTCGGCATCCTGCCGAAGGTGCAGGAGGCGCAGCAAAACGCCTCAAGCAAGTCCGAGGCCAACAATCTGTCCGTCCGCGTCGAACTGATGGCCGATTGTCTCGCCGGCGTCTGGGCGGCCAACGCGCACAAGAGGTTCCAGACACTGGAGAAGGGCGACATCGAAAAGGCTCTGGCCACCGCCGCCGCCATCGGCGACGACCGGTTGCAGCAGCAGGGCCGCGGCTACGCCGTGCCGGACAGCTTCACCCACGGTTCCTCGGCGCAGCGCCAGCAATGGTTCACGCAGGGGCTGAAGACGGGACAGGTCGACTCCTGCAACACGTTCCGTCGCCAGTCGTAACGCCGCGCCGCCTTCGCCCGACGCCCAACGCCGCCCCGGATCGGGCGGCGTTGCTCATTTGAACAGGCGCGCGCGGCTGCGCAGCGTCGGCGCGGGCCGCACGAGACGCGCCAGGGCCGGCAAGTCAGACGCGCGGCCCGACGCCGCCAGATCGCACGGCGCGACCACGCCCGCGAGCGGCGCGATGTTCGGAAACACCCGTTGCAGCGCGCCGGCGGGCGACAGGCGCAACAAGGCCCCGCGCCCGCCCGCGCGCAGCAGATCGTCAAGATCGGCGACGAAGCCGGCCTCGGGAATTGCGCCGGCCCGGATCACAAAAGCCAGCGGCCCGCGCAGCGCGGCCGCGCCGCGCGCCAGTTGCCCGCCGCCGGACGCCGTCACGCAGGCGCAGCCCGCATGGTCGGCGATGAAGTCCAGATTCGCGTCCGCGGGGCCAACAATGGCCACGTCGCGCACCACGCCCTCGATCGCCGCCGGCGCCAACGCCGCCAGCGTCCGCGCCACGGGCTCCAGCGCGTCGCGGGCCAGAGAATGAGCCTCGTAGAGAACCAGCGCGCTCAACATGCGTTGTCCGATCGAAAAGAACCGCGCGGGACCATACGCGCGGGCCCGCCCGCGCGCATGCCAAATTGTTGGGCGCATCCGCCTTGAATGTTGACGCGGGGCGATTTGTTTCCTATTTGTTCTATGTTCGATTTTTGTTCTCACAGGAGAGCGGACAGGAGAGCGGGATGGCGCAGGCGGCGAAACGAGCGGAGACGACCCGGAGCGAGCGCGCATCGGCGGCGCGCGGCGCGAACAGCGCGCCGCGCCAGACGCTGGCGCGTCCGGCCGCGGAGGCGGCCGAGGCCGCCGTCGTCGACGAGCGGCGGCGCGGACGCGGCGTCACCGTCAATCCGTCCGGCCGGTTCGAGCCGACGCGCCGCATCGAGGAGGATGACGGCTGGAGCGGGCTCGACGCGCCCGCGCCGCTGCGCACCGAGGTCGTGCTCGAAAAGCCGCGCACAATCATCACGCGCAACGATTCGCCCGACATCTCCTTCGACCGCTCGATCAACCCCTATCGCGGCTGCGAGCACGGCTGCGTCTATTGTTTCGCGCGGCCGACGCACGCCTATATGGGCCTGTCGCCCGGGCTTGATTTCGAGGCGAAACTGTTCGCCAAGGCCGGCGCGGCGGAATTGCTGGAGCGCGAATTGTCCGCGCCCGCCTATCAGTGCCGGACCATCGCCATCGGCTCAAACACCGATCCCTATCAGCCGATCGAGAAGACGCATCGCGTCATGCGATCGATTCTCGAGGTGCTGGCGCGCGCCAATCACCCCGTCGGCATCGTCACCAAGTCGCATCTGGTGACGCGCGACATCGATATTCTGGCGCCCATGGCGCGCCTCGGACTGGTCAAGGTCGCCCTCTCGGTGACGACTCTCGACCGCAGCCTCGCGCGCTCGATGGAGCCGCGCGCCGCCACGCCCGAGCGGCGGCTCGACGCCATTCGCGAATTGTCGGAGGCCGGCGTTCCGACCAGCGTCATGGTCGCGCCGATCATTCCCGGACTCAACGACGCCGAGATCGAGACGATTCTGACCCGTGCGCACGCCATGGGCGCGCGCGAGGCGGGCTATATCCTGCTGCGTCTGCCGCATGAGTTAAAGGATATGTTCTCGGAATGGCTGCTGTCGCGCCATCCCGGCAAGTTGCGCAAGGTGCTGTCGCTGATCCGCTCGACGCGCGGCGGCGATCTGTCGGACCCGACCTTCGGCAGGCGCATGGTTGGCGAGGGCCCCTACGCCTGGATGATCGGCCGGCGCTTCGAGACGGCGGCGGCGAAGGCCGGCTTCGCCCGCGCCAAACCCAGACTGCGCACGGATTTGTTCACGTCGCCCCGCAAGGGCGCCGTCCAGTTGAGGCTGTTCTGAGTTTTGACAGAGGCCGGCGGCGTTTCTAATGCTGGTCCCACCATGAGCGCCGGTCCGCATCTGCGATTCGAACGCGCCGCCATGCGGCGGGGTTTCAGGCTCGTCGCCGGCGTTGACGAGGTCGGACGCGGGCCGCTCGCCGGTCCGGTCGCAGCGGCGGCCGTCATTCTCGATCCCGGCAACCTTCCCCGCGGCGTCAATGATTCCAAGGCGCTGCGGGCGCGGGCGCGGGAAATCGCCTGCGAGGAGATTTTCACCCGCGCGCTCGCCGTCTCTATCGCCTTCGTTGAGGCGGCGGAAATCGACCGGGTCAACATCCGTCAGGCGAGCCATATGGCCATGCGCCGCGCCCTCGCCGGGCTTTCGGAGCAACCGGCCTGGGCGCTGGTCGACGGAAACGACATGCCGGCCGATCTCGGCTGCCCCGGCGAGACCATCGTCAAGGGCGACGCGCAGTCGCTCTCGATCGCGGCGGCCTCCATCGTCGCCAAGGTCATGCGCGACCGGCTGATGGCGCGCATGCACCTGCGCCATCCCGCCTATGGTTTTCATTTGCATGCCGGCTATGCAACGCGCGCGCATCTCGAGGCGATCGCGGCGCGCGGGCCCTGCGAAATCCACCGCATGAGCTTCTCTCCCCTACGTCAACGCAACCTTTTCGCAGGCGCGTAACCAGACTTTAACCTCTGGTCCGGCGAAACGCGCAAGTTACATGAAACAAAGACTTTTTTAATGGAACCGTTCAGAAAAGGGACAGCATTTTTCTGCGCGTCCTAACCGGGTTTTTACCGCGATGCACACATAGTCCCGCCTGTCAGTGTGTTGCGTAACCGGTTGAGCGTCTCATGCGTCTTGCTCGGGCCGGGGCGGCCCTTTCGAAGTCCCAGATTCAGGTTTTGCGTACTGGGCCTTCGGAGCGCCGCTCCCCCGCGCCACGTCTCGCGCCGCGCGATGAAATCCTGATTGGCGATTGCGTCGCCAACATCAATGCGCTGCCGGCCGAAAGCGTCGACCTCGTCTTCGCCGACCCGCCCTATAATCTTCAGCTTGAAGGCGCGCTGTCGCGCCCCGATCAATCAGTCGTCGACGCCGTCGACGACGATTGGGACAAATTCTCGTCCTTCGCCGATTATGACGCCTTCACCCGCGATTGGCTCGCCGCCGCGCGCCGCGTCATGAAGCGCGACGCGACGATTTTCGTCATCGGCTCCTATCACAACATTTTCCGCGTCGGCGCGATCATGCAGGATCTGGGCTTCTGGATCCTCAACGACATCGTCTGGCGCAAGGCCAATCCGATGCCGAATTTCCGCGGCCGGCGCTTCACCAACGCCCACGAAACGATGATCTGGGCCGCCAAAAGCGCCGGGGCCAAAGCCTATACATTCCATTACGAGGCGCTGAAGGCCGGCAACGAGGATTGTCAGGTCCGCTCCGACTGGTATCTGCCGATCTGCACCGGCGCCGAGCGGCTCAGGGACGCGCAGGGGCGCAAGACCCACCCGACCCAGAAGCCCGAGGCGCTGCTGGCGCGCGTCGTCATGAGCGCCTCGAACCCCGGCGATCTGGTGCTCGATCCGTTCTTCGGCTCCGGCACCACGGGCGCCGTGGCCAAACGCTTTGGCCGCTCCTTCATCGGCTGCGAGCGCGAACAGATCTATGCCGACGCGGCGCGGGCGCGCATCGCCGCGGTCGAGCCGCTGCCGCCCGAGGCCATTTCGATCGCGCCGACGAAGCGCAGCGAACCGCGCGTCGCCTTCGCCGCTGTCGTCGAGGCGGGTCTGATCGCGCCGGGCGTCGAACTGTTCGACGAGAAGCGCCGCTACAAGGCCATCGCGCGCGCCGACGGCTCGCTGGCGCTTGGCGACATCGTCGGCTCCATCCACAAAATCGGCGCGCTGGCGCAGGGCCTGCCCGCCTGCAACGGCTGGACCTTCTGGCGCTTCGAACGGGACGGCGCCCCCGTCTGCATCGACGAATTGCGCGCCGAAATGCGCAGGCGCATGAAAGCGGACGCGTAAACCGCCCGTTCTGGAAGCCGAACGCGGTTCGCGGTCAGGCGCGCGCGCCCGTGACGGGCGCTGGCGAAATTTGCCGATGACGCCTTTCGCCGGCCCCGCGCGTCCGCGCGGGCTTGCCGCCTCCCGCCAAGTCCTGCGATAAGCCTCCCACGAACCTCTATCGCAGGGAGAGGCCGGCGCGCGGCGCGGGCCGCGACGCCATGAACGCCAATCCGAAACAGCTTCATTCCGCCCGCTCGCTGATCCGCGAGGCGGCGCAAACGCTGGAAGCCGATCTCTCCATCGAATTGTGGAACGGCGAGGTTTTGCCGCTCGGCCCAAACGCCCGCGATGACATCCGCTTTGTCGTGCGCTCGCCCAACGCCGTGCGCCGCCTGCTCAAGAAGCCGAAACTGATGACGCTGTTCGAGCTTTACGCCGAACAGGAGCTTGATCTCGTCGGCGGCAGCCCGCTCGAGGCCGCCAATCGCTGGGACCATACGAAAGGCCTGAAGACCGGCCGCGCCTTTTCCAGGGTGCGGCTCGCCCGCGCCGTCCTGCCGTTCATGGTCGGCAAAATTCAGAAGGCGGCCGACCTGCCCGGCTACGACCGCTCCGTGGCCCAGCATTATGCCGGCGGCCGCAACGATCAGGAGTTGATCGCCTTCCACTACGACGTGTCGAACGAGTTCTACGCGCTCTTTCTCGATCCCGAGATGGTCTATTCCTCGGCCTATTTTCCGCGTTTCGACTCCTCGCTCGCCGAGGCCCAGCAGAGCAAGCTCGACCGCATCTGCCGCAAGCTGCAACTCAAGCCCGGCGACCGCCTGCTCGACATCGGCAGCGGCTGGGGCGGCCTCATTTGCCACGCCGCGAAACATTTCGGCGTGACCGCGCATGGCGTCACCCTGTCCGAGCGCCAGCTCGAATGGTGCAGGGCCAAAATCGCGCGCGAGGGTCTGGGCGACCGCGTGACGGTGGAGTTGCGCGACTACCGGGCGATCGAACCGAAGCAGCAATACGACGCCGTGGCGCAGATCGAGATGTTCGAGCACATCGGCATCGACAATCACGACCGCCATTTCATCCATATGCGCGAGCTGATGGCGCCGGGCGGCCGCTACCTGCATCAGGCCAGCGTGCGCCGCGCCATTCTCGACGTGAAGAATTTCCGCAAGGAGACGCCCTATATGGGAATCATCCGCCGCTTCATCTTTCCCGGCGGCGAGATGGACCATATCGGCATGACGGCGACCAATCTGGAGCGCCACGGCTTCGAGATTCACGACATCGAGCCGATGCGGATGCATTTCTTCCTGACGCTGAAGGCCTGGGTGGAGAATCTCTGGGCCAACCGCGAACAGGCGATCGCGATCGTCGGCGCGCAGCGCACGCGGCTTTGGCTGCTCTATCTGTCGATGTGCGCCAGGAGCTTCGAGCGCGGCGTCATCAACGTCTTCCAGACCGTGGCGACAAAACGCGTCAACGGGCCGTCGGAACTGCCGTTGCGCCGCGCCATGTGGTTTGAAAAGGGCGAATGATCAATCGAACTCGACGCTGAGTCCGCGGCGGTCGCATTCGTCCTCGATGGCCTGGACGATGCGCTGCAAATCCTCGATCTCGATGAGATCGTCGTCATGCGGCGCGTCCCAATGCTCGATGTCGTCGAGCGCGAGAATGAAATCCGGCGCGCTCTCCTGGCTGACCGGAGGCCGCACGGGCGTGAGCGTGAGCACCCTGCTCCCGGCGGCGATCCGCAGGGCGCCCTCGGTGATCTCGACGACATACCGCTCGCGCCGCGCCATGCGATTCCTCCCGCCTCCGCGTCATCTTGCCCGAAAGCCGTCGCGGTTCAATGACGTTTGCGCATGCGCCCAAACCTTGCGCATGACGCTCGGCAGGGCCTCGCCGTCGAGCGCGTCGGCCGCGACCCAGCGCATCCCCGCCGGCGCCGGCGCGCCCGCCGGGGCCTCGGCGCGAAACACCGTGAGCGTCAGCGCGAAATGCGTGAACACATGGTCGACCACGCCCGGAAGACGCGCGAAAGCGAGCGCCATCGGCGCGGCGGCGGCGGCGAGGTCGAAATCCGTGCGCCAGTCCGTGCCGGGAAATTCGCTCATGCCGCCGAGCAAGCCTTTCGCTGGGCGCCTGCGCAACAGCGCGGCGCCGTCCGGCCGGACGACGACGAACGCCGCGCCGGCGCGGCGGGGGCGCTCCCGCTTCGCCGCCTTGACGGGAAACGCCTCGGCGTCCCCGGCGGCCCGCGCCGCGCAATCCGCTGTCAGCGGGCAGAGCGCGCAGGCGGGGCGGCGCGGCGTGCAGATCGTCGCGCCAAGATCCATCATGGCTTGCGCGAAATCCCCGGCGCGCGCCTCCGGCGTCAGCGCGTCGGCGCGGGCGCGGATTTCGGCCTTCGCGGCCGGCGGCGGCGCCGCGATGCGATAGAGCCGGGCGACGACGCGCTCGACATTGCCGTCCACCACCACCGCGCGCCGGCCGAATGCGATGGCCGCCACCGCCGCCGCCGTATAGGGCCCCAATCCCGGCAGCGTCCGCAAGGCCGCCTCCGAATCGGGAAAAACCCCGCCGTGGCGTTCGGCGACGAGTCGCGCGCAGGCATGCAGATTGCGGGCGCGCGAGTAATAGCCGAGCCCGGCCCAGGCGCTCATCACCTCCTCGACCGGCGCGGCGGCAAGCGCCCCGACGCGCGGCCAGCGCGCCAGAAACGCGCGGTAATAGGGCGCGACCGCCTTCACCGTCGTCTGCTGCAGCATGATTTCGCTGAGCCAGACTGCGTAAGGGTCCGGCGTCTCGCCCGGCGCCGCCCGCCACGGCAGGTCGCGCGCGTGGCGGTCATACCAGCCGAGCAGGCGCGCGGCGGTCTTGTGGTAGGATGCGCGGGACGGAGCCTCGGTCATCCCTCCTGCATCCGCGTTCGTCGCGAAACGGTCAAGCCATGAAGCCACCCCGCAAATCCTGGGCGCGTCCGCTCGCCGATCTCGTCGCCGGCGCGCTCGATCCCGTGATCGCGAAACAGGGGTTCGGCCAGTCGGACGTGATCCTGAACTGGGACGACATCGTCGGCGCGCGGCTGGCCGCCGTCTGCGAGCCGATCCGGCTGCAATGGCCGGTCCGGCCGAAAAACGCGCCGCCGCACCGCACGCCGGAGCCCGCGACGCTGATCCTGCGCGTCGAAAGCGGCTTCGCTCTCGAATTACAGCATATGGCCGGACTGCTGATCGAGCGCGTCAACACGCGGCTGGGCTGGCGCTGCGTCGGCAAAATTTCGTTGCGGCAGGGGCCGCTGCCGCGCGCGACGCCGGCGCCGGAGCGCCGTCGCCCGCCTGGGGCGGAGGCTCTGGCCGCGGCCGCCGCCGCGACGCAAGGCGTCGATCACGCGGATTTGCGCGACGCGCTGACGCGTCTGGGCGCGCGCGTGCTCGAATCCCGCAAGACCGGCCAGGGCTGATCCGTCGTCTTGCCACAATTCTCGCGCGATCTATGCTGCGACGCGACAGACTCGCACGAAACCCACGGATTCCCACCATGATCAGCCGGAACGCCCTGCCTCTTACCCGCCGCCAGTTCGCCGTCGCCGCCGGCGCGGTCGGCCTCGCCGCCGCCCTCGTCCCGGCCGGAGCGCCGCCGGCGGCCGCGCAGGCCGCGGGGCCCACGGTCGATCAGTTGATGGCGCCCGGCGCCTTGCCCGACCTTTGGATCGGCGACGCAAAGGCGCCGGTGACGATCATCGAATACGCCTCCATGACCTGCAGCCATTGCGCGACGTTCCACAATGTCACGTTCCCCGAATTGAAGAAGAAATACATCGACGCCGGCAAGGCGCGCTTCGTGCTGCGCGAGTTCCCGCTCGATCCCCTCGCCGCCGCCGCCTTCATGCTGGCGCGCTGCTCGGGCGACGACAAGCGCGAGGCGGTCGTGCATCTGCTGTTCGGCCAGCAGAAGGGCTGGATCGGCTCGGACAAGCCGGTCGACGCCCTGGCCGGGCTGATGAAGCAGACCGGCATGAGTCAGGAGAAATTCGAGGCCTGCCTGAAGGACGCCGAGCTTTACGGCAAGGTGAACCAGGTGCGCGACCGCGCCGGCAAGGATTACGGCATCAACTCGACGCCCACTTTCTTCATCAACGGCAAGCGCTACACCGGCGACATGACTCCGGCGCAAATCGACAAGGCGCTGGAGCCGCTGCTGCAGAAGTGACGGACGCGGCGATCAGGACGCGCGCGCCGGCGGGCAAATCCCGCCGGCTTTGTTCTGCGCCCCGACGACGCGGAAGCCGACGGTCGCGATGATGAAAACAAGCCGCCGGACCGGCGGATGAACATCATTTTCCATCAAACCCGGAACAAAAAGCGAACCCGATACAGCGGGACATCACGTCGGCGCAACCCCTTTCGGTTCGCGCCCTTTCACACAGGAAAATCCCCGCCGACGCTTGATTCCCAAGACGCTTTATGACGCCTTGGGGGACTGGCGTTCGACCGTTTGCGCCCGGGCCACAGGGCGCGGAGGCCGTGGGATGAAATTCAACAAGTTGCGCCTCGTGGGGTTCAAATCCTTCTGCGAGGCCACCGATTTTCTCATTGAGCCGGGGCTGACCGGCGTCGTCGGGCCAAACGGCTGCGGCAAGTCGAATCTCGTCGAGGCCATGCGCTGGGTCATGGGCGAGAATTCCTACAAGAACATGCGCGCCTCGGGCATGGACGACGTCATTTTCTCCGGCTCGGGCAACCGCGCCAGCCGCAACATGGCCGAAGTGGCGCTGGTGCTCGACAACGCCGATCGCACGGCGCCGGCCGCCTTCAACGACGCCGAGGTGCTGGAGGTGACCCGCCGCATCGAGCGCGAGTCGGGCTCGGTCTATCGCGTCAACGGCCGCGAGGTGCGCGCCCGCGACGTGCAATTGCTGTTCGCCGACGCCTCCACCGGCGCGCGCTCGCCCGCCATGGTGCGGCAGGGCCAGATCGGCGAGATCATCTCGGCGAGGCCGCAAGCGCGCCGCCGCATTCTTGAGGAAGCCGCCGGCGTCGCCGGCCTGCATTCACGCCGGCACGAGGCCGAATTGCGGCTCAAGGGCGCGGAGGAAAACCTCCTGCGCCTTGAGGATGTGCTGAAGCAGATCGATTCGCAGGCCGACAGCCTGAAGCGGCAGGCGCGGCAGGCGGCGCGCTATCGTAATCTCGCCGCCGACATCCGCCGCAACGAGGCGCTGATCGCCCTCATCCACCATCGCGACGCGACGCGGGCGCTGGCGGAGGCCGAGCAGAAGCTGCAAAGCGAGGCCGCAGACGTGGCCGAGCGCACGTTGCAGCAGGCGGAAGCGGCCAAATTGCAAGCCGTCGCGGCGCATGACCTGCCCGGCCTGCGCGAGGCCGAGGCGAAAGCCGGCGCGGCGCTGCAACGGCTGATGCTGGCGCGCGAGACGCTCGACGCCGAGGAGCGGCGCGCGAAGGAGCGCGGCGGCGAATTGCAGCGGCGCATCGCGCAAGGCGAGGCCGACAAGGCGCGCGAACAGGCGCTCATCGAGGACGCCGCCGGCGTGCTGACGCGCCTCGCCGATGAAGAAACGGAGCTGGCGGAGACAACGGAAGCCGATTCCGAGCTGGCCGCGACCGCGCAGGATCGGGTGGAGGAGGCCAACGCCCGGTTGGCGGCGGCGGAAAAGGCGCTGAACGAGGCCCAGGCCAATCTGTCCGACATCAACGCCCGTCGCCTCGCGCTCGAAAACGCCGTGCGCGAGGAAGCCGCGCGGCTGGTGCGCTTCGAAAGCGAATTTGCCCGCGTCGATCAGGACTTGCAGGCGCTGCGCGGCGATTCCGACGATGCGGACGCGCGCGCCGAAATCGCCGAAAAGCTGGAGACGGCGGCCGAAGCGGCGGAACTCGCCGAGGAGCAGGCGCTGACGGCGGAAGACGTCCACGCCCGCGCCCGCGCCGCCGAGGAGGCGTTGCGCGGGCCCGCGCAGGAGGCCGAACGCAAGGCGCAGCGGCTCGAGACAGAGGCTCGCACCCTCTCCAAGCTGCTGCATGGCCAGACCGGCGATCTGTGGCCGGCGGTCGTCGAGGAGATCCGCGTCGAGAAAGGGTACGAGGCGGCGCTGGGCGCGGCTCTCGGCGACGATCTCGACGCCTCCACAAATCCGTCCGCCCCGGCGCATTGGGCGAATCTGTCCGCCGGGGGCGATCCCGAATTGCCCGCCGGCGTTCCTTCGCTCGCCAGGCTCGTCGAGGCGCCGCCGGCGCTGGCGCGGCGCCTCGCGCAGATCGGCGTGGTGCTGCGCGGCGAGGGCCAGCATCTGCGCGCCCGCCTCAAGCCGGGCCAGCGCCTTGTCTCGAAGGAAGGCGATCTGTGGCGCTGGGACGGCTTCACCCAGGCCGCCGAGGCGCCGACGCCGGCGGCGCGGCGTCTCGCCGAAAAGAACCGCCTTGGCGACCTCTCCGCCGAGGCCGAGGCCGCGCGCGCGGCGGCCGAGGCGATGAAGGCCGATTACGAGCGTCTGCAGGTGCGCCTGCGCGCCGCCGCCCAGGCCGAGACCGACCAGCGCCAGCGCCAGCGCGCCGCCGCGCGCGCCGTGACCGAGATGCGCGAGACCGCCTCCGCCGCCGACCGCGAACGCGCGCAGACCGCGACGAAGATTTCGGCGCTGGAGGAGGCCAGGGCCCGCCTCGGCGTCAGCCGCGACGAGGCCGCCGAAAAGAGCCAATGGGCCAGGGCCGATCTCGCCGGGCTGCTCGCCACTGTCGATCTGACCGCGAAACTCGAAACCGCGCGCGCCCGCGCCGTGCAGGAGCGCGCGGCGACCGCCGAAGCGCGCGCCGCGCTGCAAAGCCTGTCGCGTGAGGCGGAGGCCCGCGCCCGCCGCGTCGCGGCCATAGGGCGCGAACGCCAGTCGTGGCGGGAGCGCCGCGCGCGCGCGGCGAGCCAGATCGAGGAACTGGACCTGCGCCTCGCCGAGGCGGCGGAGGAGCAGGCGCGCGTCGACGCCAGCCCCGGCGAATTCCTGATGCAGCGCCGGGCGCTGATGGACCAGATCGAAACCGCCGAGGCGGCCCGCGTCGAAGCCTCCGACCGCCGCGCCGGGGGCGAAAACCGGCTGGCCGAGGCCGATCGCGCCGCGCGTCTGGCGCTCGAGGCCATGGCGGCGGCGCGCGAGGCCCGCGCCGGCTCGGAAGCGCGCGTCGAGGCGGCGCGCCAGCGCCTCGCCGGGATCCTGCGCGCCATCGCCGCCGAACTCGATTGCGAGCCCGCCGGCCTGGCCGCGCTGGCCGGCCTCAAGCCCGAGGCCGAGCCCCCGCCGGCCGAGACCGTCGCCCGCCAGCTCGAAACGCTGAAGGCCGACCGCGAGAAGCTCGGCGCCGTCAACCTGCGGGCGGAGGACGAACTCGTCGCCGTCGAGGAGCAGCGCGGCAGGATGACGGGCGAGCGCGACGACCTGACCGAGGCGATCAAACGCCTGCGTCAGGCCATCTCCAACCTCAACCGCGAGGGCCGCGAGCGATTGCTGGCCGCCTTCGACAAGGTCAACGGCCATTTCAGGGAACTGTTCACAACCCTGTTCGGCGGCGGCGAGGCGACGCTGCAACTGGTCGAATCCGACGATCCGCTGGAAGCGGGACTCGAAATCCTCGCCAAGCCCCCGGGCAAGAAGCCGCAAACCATGACGCTGCTGTCAGGCGGCGAGCAGGCGCTGACCGCCATGTCGCTGATCTTCGCGGTGTTCCTCACGAACCCCTCGCCGATCTGCGTGCTCGACGAGGTGGATGCGCCGCTCGACGATTCCAACGTCGAGCGCTTCTGCGACCTGCTGGAGGAAATGCGCAAGAAGACCGACACGCGCTTCGTGACGATCACCCACAACCCGATCACCATGGCGCGCATGGACCGGCTGTTTGGCGTGACCATGGCCGAGCGCGGCGTCAGCCAGCTCGTCTCCGTCGATCTGGAGGAAGCGGAGCGGTTCCTGGAGGCGAGTTGAGGCGACGGCGACAACGCCAGGGCGGAGCTGACACGGGCGGCGGCGGCCGCTAGGATTTGCGCGAAAGCCGCCGGTCAGAACAGAGCCATGGAAAATTCCCTCAAGTCGATCATCGCGCGCGAATACCGGAAAATCGACGCCAAATCCCCGGATGCGAGGCAGCAGCTTTACGATCGCCTTCGCGCCGCGCTGCGCAAGAAATGCGTGGATGGAGAAGGGCGCTTCAACCCGGCCGAATACGCCAAATTCGAACGGCCGTTGGCCGAGGCCATCCGCGAAAGCGAGAAAGCCTATGAGGACATCGACCTTTCCGATCTCAAGCCACATGCGATCGAGAGGATTTACAAGCTCTCCGTCGGGCTCATCGCCGGCTTCTCGGTTCTGTTCGCCATCGTCGATTTTCTGACGCCGGCGTTCGACAAATATGTCGGCGCGCCCGTATCCGCCGTCTATTGCCTCGTCGGCGCGGCGGCGATGGCGACGACCTATTTCTTGCGCAAGAGCGGGCTATTCAGGGAGAACAGGCAAGCGATCAGGAACGCCTTTGTCGCATCGATCCTTCTGCTCGGCTTTGGCCTGACGCTCGGCGTCGGCGCCTTTTTCTATCCGCCCCTGGGCGCGAGCGGCGTCCTCGCCTCCATCATTCCCGGCGCAAAGACGGCGCAGGACAGCGTTCTCGCGGGCCTTTCCGAAAAAACGCAGAAGCTCATCGACATCGCGGAGCGCACCGAGGGCGCGCTGATGAAGGTCAAGCAGGAAACCAGCGCCGATCCGCGCAAGGAAATCGCCAATCTTGGCGCGACATGGAGCGACGAAGCTTTCATGCAGGCGATCGCCACTGGCGACAAACGCCTTTCAGGCCTGTTTTTCGACGGCGGATTCCGCATGAACTCATACAATCTCGTGCGTTTCATCAAGTTATTCTACAATCCGGAGATTGCCGCGCTGATCATCAGGCGCAAGCCCCTTGTCGATCGCCAGATCTGCGACGCCGATCACGCGACGATGCCTGGCATGCCTCACAATATCTGGGTGCAGAGCGAGTTCATTCTCGCCGACCTCAAGCCGGAAGAGAAAAAGCGCTTCTTCTTCTCGATCTGCGACGCTGGCGCGCTGCGCGCCAAATACCAGGAGAAACTGGCGGAGCTTGCCGGACGCCAGAGCCCGCGGGAGGTCGCGGAGCAGGCTGGGAAGGTCAAGTCCTGCATCGCCGACTTTCGCGGCAAGCACCAATCGGCGGCGCTCGCCAATGGCGGCGCGCGCGTCGGCGATGTCGCATCGAAACTCTACCGCGAGGAGTTGATCAGGCATCACGCCCGCAAGAGCGACGGCCCGCTCAGCCAGGCAATGATTTCAGCGCTCCACAACGATGCGTCCGGCATGGATTCCCGGATCAATATCTGGCGGAGAAACGACGCCGCTCCGCTGAAAATCCTGGAATGGACGCTCGACCAGCTGTGCGCGCATATCCACTGGATTCCATCCCGGGCGACGGAGGCGGAAGTCGAACGCGCGAAGGCGCTGCTGGCGGCCATTCCCGGATAGGAGGCCACCCGCGCCCTTATCAGCGCGGAACCTTCATTTCGTCCGCACGAAATTCGTGGCCTTTCGGGCGATTTCGGCGAAGGCGTTGGTCAGGGCCGCGGCGTCCGTCGCGTAAAAGAAATGGTCGGAGCCCGAGGCGCAACTGTTCAGCGTCCGGTAGACGCTCGTGCCCGGCCCCGCCCAGGAGCTGACGGCGACGGAATAGATTTCGATTCCCTGACTCCTGGCGAAATTGCAGGCGGCGATGGCCAGCGGATCAAGGCTGGCGTCGACCTGCGAATAATCGGCGTAATTATTGCCGAACGGGTCGCTGTCGTAGAGGTAGCCGTAGGGTCCGAAGAAATCTCTCGGCCCCATCGGGCCGACGGCCCGGCCGCCCAGATTGAAGGCGGCGGGCGTGAAAGCGTAGGGCGTCGCCGGGTTCTGCGTCCTGCTGCAGGCGTCGTAGTGCGGATTCCGATTTAATCCGGCCACCTATTCCGACGCGAAGCCGGCCGGGATTCCGATTTGATGTCGGCCACCGTTCCGATTTGAAGCCGGCCACCATTCCGAGATGAAGTCGGCCGCCAGTGCG
>Ga0209573_1000673_pt1 | contig 65974 bp, 55 predicted proteins | sample TNRBio252014_DNA_FD_185870 | JGI IMG/M metagenome (GOLD analysis project Ga0209573, IMG submission 185870) | Wastewater treatment Type I Accumulibacter community from EBPR Bioreactor in Madison, WI, USA - TNR Reactor_6/25/2014_ DNA (SPAdes)... | ecosystem: Engineered > Bioreactor > EBPR >...
CACTTCGTGCTGCGATACTCGTAGCCCTCGCGCACACCAAACGCGTGATACAGCAAACTCTGGCTCATCCAGGCCTTGTGCCATCACCTCAGCCATTCCGCACCAACTTCCCGGATGAATCGGAAACTCTCTTCCGCAGCCGTTTGAGATATGAAAAAGCCCCGTCAGGGATGCTGACGGGGCGGGTCTCGGGAGAGAGATTGGCGGAGAAATGTTTTACGCTGCGTTGGCTTCGGCGCCTTTGTGACCGAGCTGTTTCACGGCGAGGTTGAGCTGGTCGTACTCGATCGGCTTCTTGATCACCGTGACAGGGCCGTGGCCGAGAATGCGGCTGAGGATTTCGCTATCTGGGTAACCGGTGATCACCACGATGGGCAGGTCGGGATAAAGCGCCTTGAGCTGGGAATAAACTTCGTCTCCGGGAACGTCCGGAAGCTTGAGATCGAGAAAGACGAAGTCGAATTTCTGCTTTTTCGCCACGGCGATGGCTTCCGCACCTGTGCCAACGACCAATCGACCGAAACCTGCCTTTTTGAGGAACTGCTTGAAGAGCGCCTGCAACGCGGGGTCGTCATCGACCACCAAGACGGTTGGCTGCCCGGACTCTTCTTCTTTGCGCAGCACATCGCGATCAAGGAGGCTGCGCTTGATGCGCCAGCGGCCACCGATTTGAACCGCAGGCAACTGCCCGCGCTGCACGAGGTAATAGACGGTGGGAAGAGGAATGCGGAGGTATTCCGCAGTCTCTTTCACGGTCATGAGTTCGGGTGCTGCTGGATCGGCCATATGGTTAGTGGAGTGGACTGAGAGGTTCGGGTCTTTAGAAAGTTTAAATGAGTCGCTGAATTGGGGATAATTCAAGAATCGCTTATAAATTCCATCATTACAAGGTCTTTTTCCGGCTTCGGGAGAAACACAGGCTTCAGATAATTGGTAGATTTGCGATTCAGAGTCAGAATTGCAAACCAAAATTGCGCGTTAAACGAAAAACTTCGGAAATCCTGAAGAATTTCATACAAAAGCATTCAAGCCAGAACCCGAACAAACAGACGGGTCAAATAGAGCCACTGGACACTTTCTTCGCCTCTTCATCATGGCCGCTACGATGGCTGTTTTGAAATGCACGAGATGCACGACCTGGATTTATGAGAATGGAATTTCAGACCGGGCCTGTTCGGCATCTGATTTGCGATTTGCCACAGCTTGGCCTAGATCAACAATCCCATGTCTGACTCGATCCCCAACGTCCTTGCTGAACGCTACGCCACCGCCCCCATGCGCGCCCTTTGGTCGCCGGAGGGCAAAGTCCGATTGGAACGCGATTACTGGATCGCGGTGCTGAAAGGTCAGCGGGATCTCGGTATTCCGGTGCCGGAGGGCGTGATCGAGGCTTATGAAAAAGTGAAGGATCAGGTCAATGTGGCCGCCATCATGCAGCGGGAGCGTGTCACCCGGCACGATGTGAAAGCGCGCATTGAGGAGTTCTGTGAACTCGCGGGTCATGAGCACTTGCACAAGGGCATGACGAGCCGTGACCTCACGGAGAATGTGGAGCAGCTTCAGGTCTTCCGCTCTCTATTAGAGATCCGTTCGAAAAGCGTCGCTGTGCTGGCTGGCATCTCCCGCCGGGCAGCTGAAACGCGCGACATCCCGCTCACGGCGCGCACTCACAACGTCGCCGCGCAGGTCACGACGCTGGGCAAGCGACTCGCCATGTTTGGCGAGGAAATGCTGCTCGCGTTTGGCGATTTGCAAAACGTCATTGCCACCTATCCGGCGCGTGGATTGAAAGGCGCGGTCGGTACGCGCCTGGACCAAATCACTCTCTTCAATGGCGATGCCGCCAAGGCCAGCGAGCTGGAAAGCCGCATTTTGCATCACCTGGGCATGCCTGCCGCCTTCGGGGCCGTTGGACAGGTGTATCCCCGCAGTCTCGACATGCAGGTCGTGGCATCGCTCTGCCAGGTGGCCAGCGGTCCGTCCAGCTTTGCCCGGACGCTGCGCCTCATGGCCGGGCAGGAACTTGCCTCCGAAGGTTTTGCCAAAGGCCAGGTCGGCTCCTCCGCCATGCCGCACAAGATGAACAGTCGCTCCTGCGAACGCGTGAACGGTCTGCACGTCATTTTGAAGGGCTACCTCGCCATGGCCGCAGGTCTGGCGGGCGATCAGTGGAACGAGGGCGACGTGTCCTGCTCCGTCGTGCGCCGCGTGATGCTGCCGGACGCCTTCCTCGCGCTTGACGGCCTGCTGGAGACCTTCCTCACGATCCTGGATCAAATGGAGGTCTTCGATTCCGTCATCGAGCAGGAACTCATGCGCTACCTGCCATTCCTGCTCACCACGACCGTCATGATGGAGGCCGTCAAATCCGGCGCGGGCCGCGAAACGGCGCACGAGGTCATCAAGGAGCACGCCGTGCAGGTCGCCAAGGACATGCGCACCGGCAAGGTGCGCGAAAACGATCTTCTCGTCCGCCTCGTGCATGATCCGCGTCTAACACTCACCGAGGCCGACATGCAGCGCATCGTCGAGGCCGGCAAGGCCAACGCCGGTGACGCCCCGCAGCAGGTCGATGCCTTCTGCGGCCGCGTCTCGGCCATCGCGAAGGAATTCCCTGAGGCTGCGAAGTATCAGCCTGGGGTAATTCTATAGCATAGGGTTGAGAGTGTGGAATTCCGAGCGCGTGCAACGAGTGTGCCTCTCGCTCCGTTCATCCTCGCGCATGATTCTGCGTTCCCTTTCTCTGCTCTTCGCCCTTTGCCCTACGCTGTCCTTCGCTGAAAACTGGCCGCAGTGGCGCGGGCCACGGCTCGACGGCACTTCGCAGGACACAGGATTCCCGATCACCGCTGACGGCAATGTGACGTGGAAGGCCGAGCTGCCCGGCAGCGGGCATGCCTCGCCGATTGTGTGGAATGATCGTATCTTTCTGGCCGCTGCTGTGGCGGAGTCCGAGCAGCGCGTGCTGATCTGCCTCGACCGCGCCACGGGCAAGACTCTCTGGCAGTCGAATGTGCTCAAAGCGCCCATCGAGAGCATTCATCGCCTCAACAGCCAGGCCTCAAGCACGCCAGCGACGGATGGCGAGCGAGTTTTCACCGCCTTTCTCGACAACGCCGAGACCGAGGCCACGCGCAAGGCCAACAGCGGTCGTGTGATTCCGAAAGGCGAGGTGCCGAAGGGCACGGTGGTCATTTCCGCGCATGATTTTGACGGCAAACCGCTCTGGCAGGTGCGTCCGGGCCTGTTTTCCAGCAAGCACGGCTTCTGCTCCAGCCCGGTGGTGTTTGAGGACAAGGTCATCGTGAACTGTGATCACGATGGCGACGGTTACATCGTCGCCCTCGCCAAAACCGACGGCAAGGAGCTGTGGCGCATTGAGCGGCCGAATCACACCCGCAGCTACTGCGTGCCACTCATTCGCGACATTGGCGGACGCACGCAGATGGTGCTCAGCGGCACGATCTGCGTCACCAGCTACGATCCGCGCACCGGCAAGCTGCTGTGGATCATCGACGGCCCCACCGAGCAGTTTGTCGCCTCGCTCGTCTTCAGCGATCAGACCGGCCTGCTCTACATGACCGGCGGTTTCCCTGAGCATCACCTCCTCGCCATTAAGCCCGATGGCAGCGGCAATGTCACCAACACTCACATCGTCTGGCGCACGAACAAAGGCGTGGCTTATGTCCCTTCGCCCATCGTCGAGGGCGGCCATTTCCTCATCGTCTCCGACTCCGGCATCGGCCACTGCTTCGACGCGAAGACCGGCGACATTCTGTGGGAGGAGCGCCTGCGCGAGCACCACGCCTCCCTCGCCAGCGCCGAGGGGCACGTCTATTTCATCAACGACTTCGGCACGCTCCGCACCGTTAAGCCCGGCAAGACCTACCAGACTCTCGCCGAAAGCGAACTCGGCGAGAAAGTTTTCGCCTCCCCGGCGCTCAGCGAGGGTCAGATCTTCATCCGCAGCGACAAAAGCCTCATCTGCCTCGGCAAACACAGCGCGAAGACCGCCTCACGTTGATCGCTCAGTTGATGCCAAGCAGTTCGATCTCAAAGACCAGGGTGCTGAAGGGCGGGATTTTTGGGGTGGGGCTGCTGCCGCCATAACCGAGGTAGTTTGGAATCACGAACCTGAACTTGTCGCCCACTTTCATCAGTTGCACGCCCTCGGTCCAGCCGCGGATCACGCCATTGAGAGGGAAGCTGATCGGCTCACCACGCTCCACCGAGCTGTCAAAGACCGCACCGCTGAGCAAGGTGCCGTGATAGTGAACCCTGACGGTGTCAGTGGCTTTGGGTGAAACCGTGCCGCTTCCGCGCTGCAAGACTTCAAACTGCAATCCTGACGCCGTGGTCTGCATACCGCCGCCAACGCTGAGATTCACAGGGGCAGCAGGAGCGGGTGCGGAAGGAAGCGTGGTGGCAGGAGCTTTCTTTGGCGCAGGCTTGGTCGGCTGGCTGCAGCCGAGAAGGAGCAGGGACGGAAGGATGACGATGGTGGCGAATTTGATCATGGTGGGATGGTGAAGCGCTGCTTCGGCCCAGTGTCTCGACTTGCCACCTGCGGTCAAGCCAGCATGTCAAAGCCGAAAGCAGGCGAGAGATGCAGGATCTCGATCCCCGCTTGAATCCCGCGCCAAAGCGTGAGACTCAGCGGCCATGTCCTGGATGTCCTTTCCCGCCCTTGAGGCCTTGTCTGGTTTTGCGCATCGTTTCACACTGCGGCACCCGGAGATCGACGTGGACGCGGAGCGGGCGGTGGTGGTGGAGCGGTTGTGGGCCTGGCATCACGAGCAGGCGGCGGAGCTGGGCTTTAAAGATACCGCGCTGTGCATCGCCGAGCAGGTGCATGGCTGCGAGGTGGCGCTGGTGGAGTCACCGCAAAGCGAGACGGCACCGGGAGCGGATGGGATTATCTCCAACGTGCCCGGACTCGTGGTCGGCATCTATGTGGCGGACTGCTGCGCAGTGTATCTGGCGGATGACCGCACCGGGGCGTTTGGTGTGGTGCATTCGGGCAAAAAAGGCTCCGAACTCGGCATCACCGCGCGGGCGATTGAACGGATGCGACAGTGCTACGGCACGAGTCCGGCCGATCTGGTCGTCCAGCTCAGCCCGTGCATCCGGCCACCAGCCTATGAGATTGACTTCGCGGCGCAAATTCGGCAGCAGGCGCTTGATACAGGCGTGCCGGCCGGGCAGGTGCATGACTCGGGCGTTTGCACGTCTTCGGATTTGCGCCGGTTTTATTCCTACCGCATGGAAAAGGGCCGCACAGGTCGCATGTTGGCGCTCCTGGGCCGAAAAACTGATCCGCGATGACTTTTCATTCTCCTGCCAAAATCAATCTCTGGTTGCGTGTCCTGGGCAAACGCCTGGACGGTTTTCACGAGGTGGAAACCCGTCTGTGCCGTCTGGCGCTGGGCGATCTCGTCGAAGTCGAGCATCGCGGTGCGGGCACGGACGTGAGCCTGACCTGCTCGGAGCCGACCGTGCCTCTGGACGAGTCGAACCTGGCGATGAAAGCCCTCCGCGCCTTCGAGAGCCGCACCGGCAGGCAATCCTCCTGGCGCATCCATTTGGAGAAGAAAATCCCCGCCGGGGCTGGTCTCGGCGGCGGCAGTGGGAACGCGGCCACGGTTTTGAAGGCATGCAACGAACTCACCGGGAATCCGCTCTCACTGGAGCAGTTGATCGAGCTGGGGGCGCAGATCGGCTCGGATGTGCCGTGCTTTTTGCTCGACACTCCGGCGGCAGATGGAGCAGGGCGAGGCGAGCAGGTAACGCCTGCCGAGTTTCCCTGGCATCTGCCGCTGGTGCTGATCAAGCCGCCCTTTCCCATCCCCACACCCTGGGCTTACAAGCGCTGGGCGGACTCAAAGGAAATTCCGGGTGTGCTTTACGCCCCGCAGCTCTGCCCCTGGGGCGCGATGGTGAACGATCTCGAACGTCCCGTGTTTGAAAAATTCCTACTGCTACCCACTCTCAAGACCTGGCTGCTGGAGCATGGTGAGGTGCGCGCCGCGCTGATGTCCGGCTCTGGCAGCACGATGTTCGCCGTGACCGAGACTCTGGAGCAGGCTGGCGAGATGGCCGATAAAGCCCGCGAATGGTGTGGGGAGACCGCCTGGGTGCAGACCACGACGACCGCTGGTTGACCTGCTGGGAAAAAATTGGGGCCGGACGGCTCCCGATTCCGTCCGGCCCCTGGTTTGATCAACCTCAACTAAAGGCCTGCGGTGAGGCAGGGTTTCAGTTAACAACCAATCACTCTCAAGACCCAGTCGATGGAGGGCGTTTGAGGCCCCGCACGAACTGTTCATCCCTGTTAGTGCGGGCTGTTGGGCGAATGTTGAAAAATGTTGAGAAAAAATTCTTCACCCCGTTTGTCCTGACTGCCGACCATGCCCGACCTCCCTGCGCTCACCCCTGAAGAACAAGCCGTTTACGAATGGCAGATATGGGTGCCTGGTATGGGGGACGAGGGGCAGCGGAAGCTCAAGGCCTCCTCGGTGCTCATATCCCGTGTCGGCGGTCTGGGCGGACTCGTGGCGCTGGAGCTGGCCGCCGCCGGTGTCGGCAGACTCATCCTGGCGCATGCCGGGGACTTGCAGCCCTCAGATTTAAACCGCCAGCTTTTGCAAACACACGATCACATCGGCAAACCGCGCATCGAGTCCATCGTGCGCCGTCTGCGGGAGCTGAATCCGCGCTGCGACATCATCGGCGTGCCGGAAAACGTCAGTGCTGACAATGCCGACGACTTGGTGGCACAAGCGGACCTCGTGGTGGATGCCGCGCCGCTGTTTCAGGAGCGGCTTGCGCTGAACGCGGCGGCCTTCCGCGCCCGCAAGCCGATGGTCGAATGCGCCATGCACACGCTGGAGGCCAGCGTTACCACCTTTGTTCCCGGCAAGACCGGCTGCCTCGCCTGTTATGTGCCCGAAGTGCCGCCAACCTGGACACGGCAATTTCCCGTCTTTGGCGCGGTGTCTGGCACGGCAGCCTGTGTGGGCGCGATGGAAGTGATCAAACTGATCACCGGCCTCGGCACGACATTGCAGGGCGAGATGCTGTCCATGAACCTCGCGACCATGCAGTTTCGCAAAGTGCGTCTGCCTCGTCGTGATGACTGCGCCGTGTGCGGATGACTTATTTCGCGACGTAGTCGAGCACGCAGACCTTATCGAGCTGCGGCTTGAGCTTGGAGACGAACTCCTGATGCGCAGCATGCGGCAGATAGGCTTCGAGCCCGGCCTTGTCGGCAAAGGTCACGAAGAAGCAGTGAGTGAAGCCGTCATTCAGGCCTTCCGGACTCACATTGGTGCCCCACTCGAAGGCTTTCACCGTGTCGATCTTCTTGGCCAGCTCGATGAAATCCTTTTCAAGCCCCTGCACCTGCTCCGCCGTGGCGCTGTCCTTGAACTTGAAGAACACAACATGGCGATAAGGGGCGGCGGCAGCGAGGGTGGCGGTGGTCATGGTGAAAACGAGGGCAAGGATGGCAAGCAGGATGGATTTCATGAATGCGAGAATGGCAAGGGAGAGCCGGGCGTCAACGACAGCAAGCGGGGCGGGCATCAAGCAAATCTAATCTGGACGACTTTCTGTTTTTGGTTAAAATGCGACCATGATCGAAAGCTTCAGTGATCGTGAGGCGGCTAAAATCTTCCGGGGTGAAGTCAGCCGGAAGCTACCTCGCGATATTCAGGAAAGCGCACGTGAAAAACTGGCGCTGCTCAATGGCATGGTGCGCATTGAGGATCTTTGGGCATTCCCGTCTCTCCACGCCGAAAAGCTCAGCGGCAGTCGCAAGGGCCAGTGGAGCATCCGCATCAACAAGCAATGGCGAGTCTGCTTTGTTTGGAACGCCGACAAGATCATTGTCACCGCCGTCGAAATCACGGACTATCATTAAACATCCCATCATCCACGACATCTTATGACCACGCCAGCCAAAGCCAAACAGCGCTCATCAACTGCGGAGCGTCTCCCTAGCATTCATCCCGGACGCATCCTGCGGAATGAAATCCTCACAGCACGCGGCATCACACAGAGCCAGCTTGCCGCCTCCACCGGCCTGCCCGTCAGCCGTATCAACGACCTCGTCAAAGAAAGACGCGGCATCACCGTGGACAGCGCCATTCGCCTTGGGAAGGCATTGGGCACTTCCACCGAACTCTGGCTCAACCTGCAGCGGGCTTATGATTTGGAGGAGGCGGTGCGGGCCAAGGGCGGTGAATACGAAGGAATCAAGCCTTTGCTGATGCAGGCTGCGTAGTCGGTGAACGAGTTGGAAAACTCGTTCTACTTCCCGCGCACTTCGTTCACAAACTCCTCCATCAAATCCATCGCCTTGGCGATGAGATCGGGTGCGGTGGCGTAGCAGCAACGGACGAAACCTTCGCCAGCGCTACTGAAGGCACTGCCGGGGACGACGGCCACGCATTTCTTCTCCAGAAGCTGGATGGCGAATTCTTTGCTCGTAAGGCCGGTGCTGCGGATGTCCGGGAAGACGTAGAACGCGCCGCCGGGGTTGAAGCAATGCAGGCCCATGCCATTGAGACGGCTGACGATGAGGTTGCGACGCTGCTCGTAGCTCTGACGCATCTCCTCATAAGCACTCGCGCCCATCTTCAGAGCCTCCAGGCCGGCCATCTGGCTCATGATGGGAGCGCAAAGCATGCAGTATTGGTGAATCTTCATCATTGCCTCGCGCAGCGGGGCCGGGGCGCAGGCGTAGCCGAGACGCCAGCCGGTCATGGCAAAGGCCTTGCTGAAGCCGTGCAGCAGCACCGTGCGCTCCCGCATGCCAGGAAACTCGACGATGCTTTTGTGCTGGCGGCCGTCGTAAAGAAGCTCGCAGTAGATTTCATCCGTGAAAACCAGCAGATCATGCTTCACCGCCAGCGCGGCGATCTTGGCCAGCTCCTCATGCGGCATGATGCCGCCGGTGGGGTTGGTGGGGAAGTTCAGAGCGATGACCTTGGTCCTCGGCGTGATGGCAGCTTCAACATCGGCGGCCATCAGCGCGAATTCATTCTCCTCACGCGTTTGCACCACCACGGGCACGCCGTAGGCCATCTTAATGCTCGGGCTGTAGCTCACATAACACGGCTCATGATAGATCACCTCGTCGCCGGGGTTCAACACGGCGCGAAAGGCGATGTCCAGCGCCTCGGACACGCCAACGGTAACAAGGATCTCCGTCTTTGGGTCGTAGGTGACGCGGAACTGCTTCGTCACATACTCGCTGATGGCGATGCGCAGAGATTCGAGGCCGAGGTTTGAGGTGTAGCTCGTCTGGCCTTTTTCCAGGGAGCGAATCACCGCCTCGCGGATCGGCCACGGCGTCGGTTTGTCCGGCTCACCAACGCCGAGCGAGATCACATCGCTGCGACCGATGACGAGTTCGAAAAAGTCACGAATGCCGGAACGCGGCAGATCGCGGATGATGTGGGAAATTTTGTTGTCGTATTCCATGACTTCAGGTTCCTCTCAGCTCATGGACTCACGGGCAGGCGTTCTTCATCGCCGCCCCCGTTCGCGAGGAACCCGTTTTCCTTGTACGCTTTCAGTTCAAAGCGCGTGGCCGTGGAAAGCACACCGCCGAGGGTGCTGAGTTTTTCGGACACAAAAGTCGCCACATCGAGCAGGTCCTTGCCCTCCACGATCACGGCCAGATCATAGCCGCCGCTCATGAGGAAACAGTCGCGCACCTGGTCAAACTTCGAGATGCGACGCGCCAGCCGGTCAAAGCCGCCGTCACGCTCCGGCGAGATGCGCACCTCGATCAAGGCCGTCACACGACGATCCCCCGCCTTCAGGCGGTCCACCACAGCGCTGTACCCCAGGATCGTGCCATCCGCCTCCGCCGCGGCGATGCGGGCGGCGATTTCGGATTCGGCGACGCCCAGGCTGAGAGCGATCTCCTTGGGGCTGCGGTTGGAGTTGTTGCGGAGCAGTTCGATGAGCGGGTCCATGATAAGGGGGTGCGAAAGTAGCGCGAGAGACTGGTTTGAACAGCGGAAACCAGAATGAACATTGAACTTTGAACCCGTCGCATGGAACATCGAGGCATGCGACAAACTGCCGTCCAGATCATCGAAAAACTCACACAAGCAGGCCACACCGCCCTCCTGGCGGGCGGTTGTGTGCGGGACATGCTGCTGGGGCGCGAGGCCAAGGATTATGACGTGGCTACCAGCGCCACGCCTGAGCAGGTGGTGAAGCTGTTTCCAGGCGCACAGACCGTGGGGGCGCATTTTGGCGTCGTCATCGTGCGCCTGAATCATGAGCATATCGAAGTCGCCACCTTTCGCAGCGATGGCAGCTACAGCGACGGTCGCAGGCCGGACAGCGTGACCTACTCCACGCCCGAGCTCGACGCGCAGCGCCGTGACTTCACCATCAATGGCCTGTTCTTTGATCCGCTCACCGATCGCGTGATCGACCACGTTGGTGGTCAGGTCGATCTGCGCATGGGACTGCTCCGCGCCATCGGCGTGGCAAAGGATCGCTTCGCCGAGGATCACCTGCGCATGCTAAGAGCCGTGCGTTTCGCCACCGTGCTCGGGTTCGACATCGAGCACGCCACCTGGGAGTCCATCTGTGGTCTGGCGGAGAAAATCAAAGGCGTCAGCATCGAGCGCATCCGCGAGGAATTCGTCAAAATCATGCTCAGCCCGAACCGCGTGCGCGGTTTCGACCTACTCGTGAACAGCGGCCTCATGGCGCAGTTCCTGCCTGAGATCCTCGTGCTGCAAGGCTGCGAGCAGCCGCCACAATTCCATCCCGAGGGGGATGTCTTCATCCACACCCGCCTCATGCTCAGCCTGCTCCCCGCCGATGCATCCCTGCCGCTCGTCATGAGCGTGCTGCTGCATGACATCGCCAAACCCGCCACGCAGACCCGCGATGCCAACACCGGCCGCATCCGCTTCAACGGCCATGACAAGCTCGGCGCTGAGATGACCGGTGAGATCCTGCGCCGCCTGAAGTTCCCCAACGACGTCATCGAACCCACCGTCATCGCCGTGAAGAACCACATGATCTTCAAGGACGTGAAAAAGATGCGCACAGCCAAGCTGCGCCGCTTCATGGCCCGTCCTTCCTTCGATGACGAACTGGCCCTCCACCGCGTCGATTGCCTCGGCTCCAACGGCTTCACCGACAACTACGACTTCCTCCTCGCGAAACGGGAAGAACTCGCCAACGAACCGATGCTGCCGCCGCGAATCATCACCGGCGCTGATCTCATTGCCCTCGGCTGGCAAGCCGGTAAAGCCATGGGCCGCCTGCTGACCACGATCCAAACACTCCAGCTCGAAGGCACGCTCCAAACCAAGGAAGACGCCCTGGCCTGGATCGCCCGGCACGCCCCGGTGCCGGATGTCTTTGAGTCTGCGGAAGAGTAGTTTCAGGGGCGCCACCGGGCCTTTCCTCCCTATTTCGCTGAAGAGCGGGGCTAAAAGATTGCGGTTTCCAAGGCGTTAATTGGCGGCAAGTTTGCCTAAAGGCCTAATTTTACCTGTGCTTGCCCGTTCCAACCGTTGATTTGAAGCATGCCCGCCACACACGTCCAGGATGAAGCCTCCGTGCTGGTGCGACGCGCCTTGGACCAGCATGAAAGCACACTCATCGCCTACACATCCGGCCTTCTCGGTGGAGACACCGAGAAAGCGCGTGACGTCGTGCAGGACGCGCTGCTCAAACTTTATCTCACCGACCCGGACCGGGTGCGTGAAAACCTCAAATCCTGGCTCTTCACCGTCTGCCGCAACCGCGCGTTCGATGTCTTGCGCAAGGACCACCGTCTTGATATTGGCAACGAGGAGGTCATCGGCGCGGCGCAGGACCATGAGCTTGATCCCGCCCAAAGAGCCGGCCAGCAGGAGCTTTACGAGAGCATCTGGCGCTGTGTGGACCGTCTGCGGCCCAATCAGCGCGAGGTCGTTCGGCTCAAGTTCATTCACGACTGCTCTTACCAGGAAATCGCCGGCATCACCGGCCTCAGCGTCGGCAACGTCGGCTTCATCATGCACCATGCCATCAAAAAACTGCGCGAGCTGCTGAGCCGCGACATGGCCGAAGAAACTTCCCACACTCAACTTTCATGAACCCCCAGGACAATCCCCACTTCACCGCCTACGCGCTTGGCGAACTGAGCGCCGAGGAGGCGCGCGAGTTTCACGCAACCTTGGCTGCCACGCCAGCCGTCGCGCATGAGCTGGAGCAGATCGAGGCTGTCACCGATGCCTTGCGTCATGGCGCGCCGATCCCCCAGCCTCGTCTCACGCATGAGCAGCGCCACGCGGTGCTGCATCCGGCGAACATGCCCCGCAGAATGCAGCCCATGCTGCCGCGCAAACCGGTGCAACGCCCGCAGACCTTCTGGCCGGTGGTCGGAGTGCTGCTGCGCAGCGCCGCGTTGATCACGCTCACGGGAGCGGCCTTCCTGGCCGGGTGGTCCGTGCGGCCTGAAACTCATGAGCAAGTGGCGGACACGCGCCCGAATCCGTCGGAAGAGAAGAATGAAAAAAATCAATCCACGGTGGTTTCAGCGCCAGTTGTCGCCATCAAAGCGGAACCCGTCGTCATGTCAGAGCCGGTCAAGGTCGCTGATGCGAAGCCGGTGAAAACCGAGCCGGTCAAAGTGGTGCAGGCAGCCCCGGCCAAGCCCGAGCCAACGGTGGTGGTTGTCAAAGCACCCGCTGCAAAGCCTGTGGAGGCCGCTTCGCCGAACATGGGCTTCATCATGCCGCAAGGACGCGGTGTTTTTGCCAGCACCGCGAAGCAGGCGAACGATCAGTTCAAACTGCGGCCTTCCTTGATCAAACCCGCCGCCCCGAAGGCGAAGGGCGAGATGTTTGCCTCGCCCCAACGGGGCAAGGGCATCCCTGAGGCCAAACCGGCGCGTGATCCTGAGTTGTACATTCATTCCTGGAAGGCGGAAATGGCGGACTGTCCGTGGAATCCGGCGCATCGCCTGCTGCGAGTCGTGATTCAGCTCCCGGCAGACCAGGCGGCGGTCATGCAGCCTGACGCGGTCTTCCCGGTGCAGATCAGCTTTGATTCGGCGCGGGTGAGGCAGTTTCGCATGCTTTCCGAGCGTCATCTTGCCGCCACGGAACTGCGCAACGCAGGCACGCATGTGCTGTGGTATGAGTTTCAGCCGAATGGCGGCGCTGAAGGCGTGCGCGACCGCCAGATCGCCAGCGTGACGCTGCCGAACGCGCATTTCACCTCCCAGACCGTCGGGCCGTTCGACAGCAGCAAGCTGCAGGTCATTGATCGCGGTTTCTCACTGCAAAACGCGCGGGAGGACTTTGTGTTTGAGGCGTCGGTGGTCGGGTTCGGCCTGCTGATGCGTGGCGCGGAGCAGACCGGCGTGCTGAGCCATGAGCTGGTGCTGAATCTGGCAAAGCAGGCGAAAGGCGCCGACACCACCGGTGAACGCGCCCGCTTTGTCCGGTTGGTTCAAGAAGCGCAGCGTGTGGCCGGGCTTTGATACGTTGTCCGTTCAAGCGTTAGTGAGAATTCCGCCGCCAAAACGTGAAGCGTGCGGCGCATAGAGCTTGTGTCCGAGCGCCAGATAGCGGGGGCGCAGGCTCTCCCGATGCTCGCCAATGACCTGCCGCCAAGGGCTGCGTCTCATCGCGAAGGCGGGTTCACGCGTCAGATTGGCCAGATCCTGGTCACGTCCGAGCAAATTGCCAAGACGTTTGGCGCGGCGGATGCGGCGTGAGGCTCCGTGCAGATGCCGCAGCGCCAGTGTTTGGAAATAAAGGTCTTTCACCCGATGCCGCCAGCGGTGCAGCACCTCGTTGTCCGTGTTTTCGCAGGCTTGTTTCATCAGGCGGCGGCCCTGACGGTAGCAGCGAGCATGCTGCTCCAGCACCTGCCCGGCGCTCAGTGACTCGATGCAGGTGCTGTCGATGAGCAGCCCGAGGGCGTGAAGCTGATGACGCAGATACGATGACGAGGGACTGCCCTGCGGTTCTCCCGCCGCGCATGGCCGATGCTTGGGAGAGAGATGAAAGCGGCGCACGAGCTTGTCGATGAGCCTGGACTGCACCGTACGATCGCGATTGCCAGCGCAGGCGAGCTTCACGGCGCGAATGTGCAGCCGCAACGCCTGCATCGTCTCAGGCTCGATGCCTGCGCGCGCCAGACGCAGCAGGGCCAGGATTTTTTTCATGCGCACGCGCAGTTGATGCGTGGCTACCTCCTCATGCTGCGCCAGCCGCGAGACATCCTCCTGGGCGCGCTCGCACAAATGATGCAGCAAACGCTTCAAACGCCGACCGGACAGGTCTGTGAAGTCGCGGTGGCGTTTCATAACGTCGTATTCAGCACGGCGGCATCTCAAACAGCAAGAAAGAGTTTTTCACATTCGTGCGCGTGTTGTGGGCATAAGTCGTCATGGGCTGTGAATTGTCTGAGCCGCTGGAATCAGTCGAGAAGCTGTCAGGGCGCTGTTTTTTCCGTCATGGCACGGAGTTGGCGAAAACTTTCGTTGATTCGAGTGTCACCGATGCCAGCGTGCGCTCGTAGTTCCTTTTACACCCACACTCTCACTATCATGGCCAGCGACGCAGTCATCACTCTCACCGAAGCAAATTTTGAAGCAGAAATCTCCAGTTCCACCGTGCCGGTGATTGTGGATTTCTGGGCCGAGTGGTGCGGACCGTGCCGCATGCTGGGGCCGATCCTTGACGATCTGGCCAAAGAGCAGGCCGGGAAGGTCAAAATCGCCAAGGTGAATGTCGATGAGTCGCCAAACCTCTCCGCGAAGTTCAGCGTGCGTTCGATTCCGATGATGATCTTCTTCAAAGACGGCCAGGCGAAGGACACGGTAGTAGGCGTGCAGTCGAAGGACGCGCTCGCCAAGCGTCTCGCGGCGCTGGCTTGATCCCAGTTTAAATAAAAAAAACGGCGGCTGTCTTCAGCCGCCGTTTCTTTGTGCTGCTCGCAAATAGAAAAGCTTACAGGTCTCCAAAGGAGATGCCGATGGCGCGGGCGGCCTTGACGATCTCGCTGTCCTTATTGACCAGACGAAGCTGATTGACCGCTTCCTCGATGGAAACATCACCCACCTGATAGTGCTGGTAGCTGACCATGCGGCCAAAACTGCCCTGCTCGATAAGATCTACGGCCTTGGCACCAAAGCGAACGCCCAGGATGCGGTCGAGCGCGGTGGGTGCCCCTCCGCGTTGGAGATGGCCCAGGGTGCAGGAGCGGGTCTCCTTGCCGGTGGCCTTTTCGATGTGTTTGGCCACAAATTCACCAATGCCGCCGAGGCGGTCCTCGCCCTTGGCACCGACGCGCTCCTTGGTCAGCAGTTCGCCAGTTTCCAACCGTGCGCCTTCCGCCACGACGACCAGCGTGCTGTGATGACCGGCGGCGTCGCGTTTGCGGATGGCCTGGGCCACTTGATCGAGATGGAAGGGGATTTCAGGCAGCAGAATGATGTCGGCCCCACCTGCCATGCCCCCATAAAGGGCGATCCAGCCGGCGTGGCGTCCCATGACCTCCAGAACGATGGCGCGCTTGTGGCTTTCCGCCGTGGTGTGCAAACGGTCCAGCGCATCGACGACGGCGGCGACGGCGGAGTCGAAGCCAAAGGACATGGCGGTGGCCTGGATGTCATTGTCGATGGTTTTCGGCACACCGATGACGGGAATGCCCATCTGATAAAGCTGCAATCCGGTGGTGAGACTGCCATCTCCACCGACGACGATGAGCGCGCCCACTTCCAGGTGGCGCAGGGTGCTTTTGGCCTTCTCAACGATCTCGATGGGCACCTGAGAAACATTGCCCTCGCCGACCTTGGCGACGAAGTGCCCTTTGTTTGTCGTGCCGAGGATGGTGCCGCCAAGTTTCATGATGCCGACGGTTTTTTCAGGGTCGAGCATCATGTAGTCTCCAGGCGGCAGGAGGCCTTCAAAGCCGTCACGGAATCCGACGACTTCCCAGCCGTGCGTGTGTGCCGCGCCGACGACACCATGAATGACCGCGTTGAGTCCGGGACAATCCCCGCCACTGTTCAAGATTCCGATTCGCATGAGTTTTGGATGAGGTGAGAGTTAAGGGCGCACGAAGAGTGCCACGGGGTTTCTAGAAGTGGTCGAGCATCTGCTTTTTGTCCGTGATGGGACGTCCTGCGGCCAGCCAGCGATCATACGCCGCCCAGCCCTGGTGCAGCAGGGTGCGCGCTTCAGCAAAGGGGCTGGCAGAGCCGAGCACGACGACCACCATGCGGTGGCGGTAGATGACGCTGCTGTTGTCCGCCTGCACCTGCACGCTGGAGGGTTTTTCAGCGGAGATGACGACGCAGCCGCCCGATTGTTGGGTGTTGCCCGTTTTCACGCCGTCGATGCGGTCCACGCCCAGAAGCTGGTTGGTGTTGCCAATGGGCACGCTGATCGGCTGCCCGCCACGGTAGATGGTGATGTTGCGGCTGCTTTGATTCGTGTAAAAGCGCATGGCAGGCCGGGACACAGCGTAGATCGACAGACGACCGATGTCCGCGGCGGTGGAATAGGGCTGGGGCCGCGAGTTTTCGAGGCCGTGCGGGTTGGTGAAGCGTGTGCCTTTGGCCCCCTCTCGCTTGGCGAGCTGGTTCATCTGCTTCACGAACTCCTCCATCGGATGCCCGCTGCGCCCGAGACGCGCGAGGTGGTCGCGCCCCACGAAATCTCCCAGCGTGATGGCGGCGATGTTGTCACTGCCCATCATGGTGGCGTAAATGAGGTCGCGCACGGTGGCCTGATCACCGGGCTGGAGGCCGATATTGCCTGGAGGGGAGACTTGGAAGGCGTAGCTGGGCACCGTGGCCAGCACGCCGACGCCCACCTTGGACGCCTCCGCCCAGTCGAGTGTGACCATGGCGGTGGCGATCTTTGCCAGACCGCCGACGGGCCGCTTGGTCTGCGCGTTGCCGGCCACATGGACCTTTTTGTTAAAAGCGTCCACCACGAGCACAGAAGACTGCGCCAGCAGCGCCGGAGCAGCCGTGAGAATGGAAAAGACAAGGCCTGGGATCAACGCGCGACAGCCTGCTCGCGCCATGCTGGGGGAAAACATAGGGGCCGATGATTAGCCCCGTGTTTCCGCATCGCAACCGTGGATTTCCCCGCGTTTTCGCCGCTGGTGCCAGTTCGTTCAGCCCAGATGCCAGCCATCTCTCGGTTTACGGCTGAGAAAACGGTTGGCGGCTTCATTGTTGGTGATGCGCATCGCCTTGGCATCCCACACGATCTTGCCACCGGCGCGATGCGCCACATTGCCAAGGTGATTGGCCTCGGTGAGCGGGCCGGCGTAGCTGAAGGGACTGCCGGTGGGCGTGCCGTTCTTGATGGCGGCCAAAAACTCGGCGTGATGACCGGGAGAGTCGGCGATGAAGGGTTTGGGACGCTGGAAGTCTTTGAAATCGGCCTCGGGGAGCAGGACGTGCTTGCCGTAATCCGACAGCAGCATGCCTTTGTCGCCGATGAAGAGGACGCCGCTGTTCCACTTGCTGATGTAGGGATCGTTCTTCCACGCGTCCGGTTTGCTCGATCCTTGATGCCAGTGGACCTTGCATGCGGGCATGTCGCCTCGTGGGCCGTATTCATACACCGCGTGCATTGAGGCGGGGGCGATCTCAGGATGCGGCGCGGGGCCGAAAGCCTCCACACTGAGCGGCGCGTCGAGCTTCAGCGCCCAGAAAGGCAGGTCGTTCCAATGGCTGCCGAGGTCGGACATGGTGCCGTTGCCGAAATCCCACCAGCGATACCATTTCGGTCCGGGGAAATAGACGCTGTTGTAAGGCCGCATCGGCGCGGGGCCGATCCACAGATCCCAGTCGAGGTAGGGCGGCGGTGTTTCGGCAACGGTGGGCCGCTCGGTGACGAAAACGATATCGCCATTTTTCTCCGCGTCCTCCTTGCTCTGCAAACCCCAGGCGCGCGACACGCAGACATGCGCCTCGGTCACCTTGCCAATGGCCCCGCTTTGAATCAGCTCGACCACGCGGCGGTAGTTCGGCATGCCGTGAATCTGCGTGCCCATCTGCGTAACGACACCGGCGTCGGCGGCCGCCTCGGTGATGAGGCGTGCTTCCGCGACGTTGTGGGTGAGCGGCTTTTCGCAATAGACGTGCTTCTTCATCAGCAGCGCTGGGAGCGTGGCATAGGCGTGCGTGTGCTCGGTGGTGCTGACGATGACGGCGTCGATCTCCGAGGCGCTCATGGAATCGTAGAGCTTGCGGAAGTCGCGGAACTTCTTCGCGCCCTTGAATGCCTCCGCTGCACGGTCGAGGTTCTCGCCGTTCACATCGCAGAGGGCGACGACGTTTTCACGCGGTTCGACCGGCGGCGGGGGCTGCACGGCTTCACCAGTCTTCTTAGGGTCTTTTTTGGCGGCAGTCTTCGGATTGTAAAGCGTGACACCCGTCAGCTCCTTGATGTTTCCAGTGGCACGACCGCCGACGCCGATGAAAACAAGGTTCAGCTTCGCATTCGGCGAGCGTGAACTGACGATGGCGGGAAATCCAAACGCCGCAGCCGCCGTGGCGCTGTGGGTGAGGAACTGACGACGGGATGAAACAGGTTGGCTGGCACTCATGGTGCGCATAACAACGTGCTTCGGAGGCCGAGTTTCATGTTTCAGGTTTAAAGTTTCAAGTTGAGCCGTGCTGCGGGACCGAAATTGAAACCGGAAACTTCAAACTTGGAACCTTACTCCGCCTTCTTCTTGGCCTCGCCTTTGCCCTTCTTCGGCTCGTTGAGCGGCTTGTCGGGATCGTATTTCGGATTGCGCTCGGGAATCTGTGCGCCGGTGTCTTTGAGCCAGGCGTTGAGTTTGTCGCGGAGCTGCAGGGCGCGCACGGAGTCGAAGGGTGCGCGATTGTCGTTCTCACCGGCGTCGAGTTTGAGATTGTAAAGCTCGACGTGGTTGTCCTCATGGAACAGGATGAGCTTCCAGTCGCCCTCGCGAATGGCGCTGTAAGGCGTGGCGCTGCCAGGATGGTAATGCGGATAGTGCCAGTAGATCGCTTCGCGGGCGAGCGTGTCGGTCTGCCCGAGCAGCGGCAGCAGGGACTCGCCATCGACAACTTGATCTTTTTTGAGCGGTGTCTGCGTGGCCGCGAGCAGCGTGGGCACATGGTCGTAGGTGATCACCGGCACATCGCAGGTGCTGCCGGGTTTCACCAGGCCGGGCCAGGAAACGATGAGCGGGATGTGAACACCGCCTTCAAACGCGCTGCCTTTGCCGAGACGCGCGGGGCTGTTGTCCGTGGGGCCACGTGACCAGCCGTCCGGACGCACGAGATGGCTCAGACCGCCGTTGTCGCTGGTGAAGATGAAGATCGTGTTCTCGGCCAGGTTCAGCTCATTCAATTTTGCCCGCAGTGCGCCCACGCTGTCATCAATGCTTTCGACGAGCGCGGCATACACCGGATTGCTGTGTCCACGGTCGGCTTTTTTGGCCTGATACTTCGCCACAACCTCCGGCTTGCCCATGATCGGCGTGTGGACGCCGTAGTGGGGAAGATAAACATAAAACGGCTTCGCTTTGTTCTTCTCGATGAACTTCACGGCTTCGCTCGTCAGTCGGTCGCTCAGAAACTCATCCTTTGGGCCGTCCGGCAGCGTGGCGATCTTGTAGGGCGAGAAATAGCTCGGTGGAGAGCCGCCATGCGTGCCGCCGATATTCACATCAAAGCCGTGCTTCTGCGGATAAAACTCCTCGCCGCCCAGATGCCACTTCCCGATGCTCGCAGTGGCGTAACCATGCGTTTTGAGCCGTTCAGCGAGTGTTTCCTCCTCCAGTGGCAGTTGCAGAGTCCACTTGGGGATCACGAGACGGCTGTTGTCCGGCACATGCCCGGCGATCCAGTCAGTGATGTGCAGGCGTGCCGGAGATTTGCCCGTCAGCATGGCTGCGCGTGTTGGCGAGCACACCGTGCAGGCCGAATACGCCTGCGTGAAGCGCATGCCGTCCTTCGCGAGCTGGTCGATGTGCGGTGTCTCGTAATATTTCGAGCCGTAGCAGCCGAGGTCCGTCCAGCCCATGTCGTCGATCAGCATGACGATGATGTTGGGCGGTGGTCCAGCGGGCAGCGGTGGAAGCACCGGGACTTTCACAGGCGGCGGCTGGATCGGGGGCAAAGGAGCGTCCGCTGGCGGAGTGTCAGCAGGGGCGGCCTTCGCCGTGCTCGATGGCTGCGGAGCAGAAGGGGCGGCGGCAGGTGGGTTAGGCGCTGCTGTGGCTTCAGGACTCGCAGGGGGAGTCTGGGCATTCAGAAGGCTGGCAATACAAAGAAAGGCGACGTGAAAACGATTCATGATCAAGAGATGAGACGCTGTCTCATCTCTTGCGCCGTTTACAAGAGTTTATCTGAGCCTCAGCGAATTTTCGCGTCTGGCAGCTCGCTCTTCACACCTTCGTCGAGCGGCATTTTGTCGGTTTCGGCGTTCAAGCCAGTGGCGAGCATGAGTTTGGCGAGCTCGGCTTTCAATTCGGTGATGGTGCCAGAAAGCGTTGGGTCCTGGATCAGATTCTTGGTCTCGCCAGGGTCGTTGGCCAAGTCGTAAAGCTCAGCCAGATGCTTGTCAGGGCTGCCATCGCCATGTGGGTAGTGGATGTACTTCCAGCGATCAGTGCGGATGGCGCGAACGTTCGGGGTGTAGGGGAACTGCTTTTCGTAGTTGTAGTGGTAGAACCAGCTTGTGCGCCAGTTGGCATCGCCGCCCTGCACCAGTCTGACCCAGGATTTGCCGTGGATCTTTTCCAGGGCGGGTGCGCCGCAGAGCTCGAGCAGGCTGGGGGCCATATCGACCGTGAGCACCTGGTTTTCGATGACCCTGGGTTCCTTCGTGAGCTGCGGAGCGCGCACGACAAGCGGGATGCGCAGGCTGGCCTCATGCGCGGTGCGTTTGTCCACCATGCCGTGCTCGCCTTCGAGCAGGCCGTTGTCGCCCATGAAGACGATGATCGTGTTGTCGAGTTGCTTCGTCTCCTCAAGCCACTGACGGATGCGCCCGACGCTGTCATCCACGCTGAGCACGGTGCCCCAGTAGCCGTGGACCATGTTTTCAAAATCCTTCACGGCCTCGGGGCGGTCATCGGGGAATTTTTTCCGCCACTCGAAGAGCGGGCCGTAGATGCCATGCCAGGTGTGCAGGCGCTGCTTCATCCACGCGGGTTTGTCATCGAGCTGAAACGCGGTGGCCGGGTATGGGACACGCACGTCGTCAAACGTGTGCTCATACTTCGGTTCCGGTGTGTAAAAACTGTGCGGTGCCTTTTGGCCGATGAAAGCACACCAGGGCTTGTCGCCACTTTGCTGCTTGAGCCATTCCAGCGCGAGGTCGGTGACAACGGTGGTGTAGTAGCCAGGGATGACCTTGCGCTCCTTGCCGTGCAGATTCCACTCGGTGTCGAAATATTTGCCCTGGCCTTTGTGCGTCACGAATCTGTCAAAGCCGGGGCGCGGATCGTCGTTATCCTCGCCCATGTGGTATTTGCCGAAGTAGGCGGTGGCGTAGCCAGCATCGTGAAGCGCCGAGGGGAAATTGGCCATTGAGGCCGGATACTCGGTGAAGTTGTTCGTGACGCCATGTGTGTGAGCGTAGAGGCCGCTGAGAATCGAAGCGCGGCTCGGCGAACACAGAGAGGTGGTGCAAAACGTGTTCGCAAAACGCACGCCTTCGCTGGCGAGGCGGTCGATGTGCGGCGTTTTGACGTGTTTTGAGCCGTAGCAGCCGAGGGCGTCAGGGCGGAGATCATCGCAGAGGATGAAGAGGACATTCGGCTTCGCCGACAATGACGAATGCAGAAGGACGAACGACGATAGCAAGAGTGCAAGGAGGCGAGTCATGGCAGGTGCTAACGAAGAAACCGCGTTCGCTTTGTCAAAAAGGAAAGTCCTGCGTGTCGCAGGCGTTTGTTCAGCGCTATGACCAACCGCCGCTCCTTCCTCAAACAGTCCGCCGCCGCTTCCACCGGCGTTTTCTACATCGCCAAAACCTCCTGGGCGCAGAAAAGCCCGGGGGACACCATGAACGTGGCCGTCATCGGCTTCGGTGGTCGTGGCAAAGGGCACATCAGCGGCTACAAAGGCTTGAAGAATGATGGTGTGCGCATCGCGGCGCTGTGCGATGTCGATAGCAATGTGCTGGGCAAGGAGGTGGAAGCCTTCGACAAGGACAAACAAAAGGTCACCGGCTACACCGATCTGCGGAAGCTGCTGGAGAACAAAGACATCGACGCTGTGAGCATCGCCACGCCGAACCACTGGCACGCGCTGGCCTCCATCTGGGCGATTCAGGCGGGCAAGGACGTGTATGTCGAGAAGCCGGTGTCGCATTGCGTGTGGGAAGGACGCCAGATCGTGAACGCGGCGCGGAAGTACTCGAAGATCGTGCAAACCGGGACGCAGTCGCGCTCCAGCCGCAAAGGCATCGCCGAGGCGGTGAAATTCGTTCAAGAAGGCAACCTCGGCAAAATCCTCCTCTCACGCGGCCTTTGCTACAAGCGCCGTGCCAGCATCGGCAAGAGCGAGGGGGAGCAGCCCATCCCCGAGTCCGTCGAATACGATCTCTGGTGCGGTCCCGGCCCCAAAGGCCCGCTGATGCGCAAGAAGCTCAAGTACGACTGGCACTGGACCTGGGCCTACGGCAACGGCGACCTCGGCAACCAGGGCATTCACCAGATGGACATCGCCCGCTGGTTCCTCGGCGAGATGGAATTGTCTCCCAGCGTGTGGAGCGTCGGCGGACGCCTCGGTTATGAGGATGATGGCGAGACCCCGAACACGCAGATCATTTACCACGGCTACGAGAAGGCTCCGCTCATCTTTGAAGTGCGCGGTCTGGCGGAGAGTAAAGAAGGCAAGAACATGGACAAGCTTATGCAGACCAGCAAAGGCGTGAAATTCCAGCCGAAGCCGGGCAAGGACGGCCAAGAAGGCGTGAACGGCGCAGGCGTCGGCGTGATCGTGGAGTGCGAGGGCGGCACCGTCGTCGTGCCAAACTACTCCGGTGCCATCGTGTTCGATGAGGAAGGCAAGGAGATGAAAAAGTTCGAGGGCAGCGAGGACCACTTCAAAAACTTCATCAACGCCTGCCGCAGCCGCCGCGTGGATGATCTGCACGCCGACATCTTGGAAGGCCACCTCTCCAGCGCCCTCTGCCACACCGGCAACATCTCCCACCTTTTGGGCCAGAAGAACAACCCCGACGCCATCCTCGAGACGATCAAAGGCGACAAGTTTGCCACCGATTCCTTCGAGCGCATGAAGGAGCATCTGGCGAAAAATGAGATCGACTTGACCAAGGAAATGCTCACCCTCGGCCCCGTGCTCAAGATGGACGGAAAAACCGAACGGTTCATCGACCACGAAGCCGCTAACGGCATGCTCAAAGACAAATATCGCGAGCCTTACGTTGTCCCCGAGGTGGTGTGATTTTTTGCACGCAAGTGGGCGCACAAATGGAGAGCGAACTCCCAAGTTCGCTCTCCATTTGAGTCACCCATCCAGGGAACGAACTCGGAAGTTCGTTCTACGCTCCTACCCCAAATGCCTTCTCAAACGCGCATTTGAGCAGGCTGGCTTCATGCCGTCTGGAAACGGGAGAAAAACACCCGCTCCGCCGTGCCACGCAGCATCCACGCCCTGTCCGTCTCGCTCAGAAAATCGAGCCGGTCGCGAATCAGGGCGATGGAATCACGGTAATTGTGCCCCGGATCGACCTGGAACGGACAATCGCTGGCCCACATGACCCGCTGCGGGCCAAAAGCATCGCGCACCTGACGAATCAGCGGCCCCATGTCGAGATACGGCGCTTTTTTGCCTCCCAGCGCATAAAACGCGGACGCCTTCACATGCGTCTTCGTGTGACGGGCTAGGCGCAGAAGATTCCGCACATCCCCCTCTTTAAAACCACCCGCCATGCCGATGCGGGCAAAGTGGTCGATCACCACACTCGTGTCGGGATACCACTCGCACATTTTGTCGATGAGCGGCAGCGTGTCGGGATTGATCAACGGGCAGACGCTCACCTTCAGTTCGGCGGCGGTTTTCCAAAGCGTCGCCATTCCGGGTGAGCCGATCCACTCGGAGAGGTTGGTTGCCTTGCCAGAATAGATGCGGAAGCCACGCACGCCTTGTTTGACCAGTTGCGTCATCGTCTCTGCCAGATCCGGCGCGTTTTCATCCACGATGGCCACGCCGCTGAAAGTGCCGGGGTGCTGGCGTATCACATCGAGCATGTAGCGGTTGTCGAACTGGTAGTAGCTCATCTGGATGAGCACGATGCGCCGCACGCCCTCCGGCTGGCAATGCGCGAACAACTGCTGCGGCGTGAAACTCGGCGGGCGCATGTCACTGACCGCATAACCACGGGCCAGCGGGTATTTTGCGACGTCCGGCGTCCACACATGCACATGCGCGTCGATCCAGTCTCCTTTCTTGAATGAGGGAACCAGCGAGCAGCCGGTGAGTGCTGCGGCGGAAGAGGCAAGGAAGGAGCGGCGGGTGGGATTCATCTGGAAAGAAACGGTGAGTGGTGAGAAGTCAGAGGTGAAATGCGCACGAACATTTCTACTAACGTCTGACTTCTCACTTTTTACCGCGCTTAGTGAACTGCACCACTCACGACCATGCGAACACGCCGCACCTTCCTGACCACGACCGCCCTGACTGGGAGTTCGAATACGCTAGCGGCATGCGCATCCTGATCCAATGCTGCCAGATCAGAGGGAAGTGCGCACGCGATGTGAGCGAGCATTTCCACGGCACGAAAGGCACGGCGGATCTGACAAACGGCGAAAGGTTCCTCCTCAACGGCCAGCCGCCGGGCGCCGGGGTAGAAATGACGAATGAACGGACATTCATCATTTCGCCCTCAACTGATCAACAACAGCCGCATCTGCCCAGGCACTGGATCAGGAGCGCGATGAATGCAGGGCGACACCGCGCAGCCATCATGCAGAGTGGCGACGCGCCAGAGATGGCCAATGCCGAAGGTGTAGGGCTTCGCGTTGGGTAGCAGGGCGTAATGGAGATCGTAGTAGTGGTCGTTCAACCATTCGCGGAAGCCTTCGTCATCCACGCCGCCGTAACTTTGCAGGAGCAGCGCCCGCGTCTCGGGCACATCGACGCGGCGGATGGCCTGCTCATTGGGCAGGCTCTCGGAAGACGCGCCGTGATAGGTGCAAAGCCAGGTGTCCACCTCGGCGGTGGCGCTGTCGGCATGCCAGGAGCAGACATCCGTACGCACCGGGCCGGTTTCCTCCGGCTGCACATAGCCGTTGATGCCATTCAACACGGGTTCGAGCCCGTGCTCGGTGAGCAGGCGATGATCCGCGAGCATTGACTCGACCGCAGCATGGCCTGCCATGCTCAGAGGCAACGCGTGAAGCGTCTCGGCATCGAGAGTCGTGATCCCCTGCCCCAGGCCGAGCTTGTCCACGACTTCGCCGAAATCGCCGTCCAGCGCGCGCGGCCAGCACATGGCGTTCACGCCATCGCGGAAGGGTGTGGCGATGAGTTCCTCAAAACTGCCGACCACGCGGACGTGTGACTCGGACAAAAAGGTAGGTGAAAGCATGGACAGGAGAAAGCGGCTCTTTTTCGGCGTTCTGGTTTCGACATTCCTTCGTCATTCGGATTTACTCATTCGTCATTCTTTTTCCACCTCACGATGAACGCCGCTCCCGCCAGATGGTACTCCTCCGTCACCCGCTACCAGTGGCTCGTGCTCGTCGTCGCGTCGCTGGGCTGGGTGTTCGATGCGTTTGAGGGGCAGATCTTCAACATCACGCGGAAGGCGATGCTGGCGGAGATTTTGCAGCAATCGCCGGATTCAGCCGGAGTGAAGGAGTGGGGCGACATCGTACTCGGCGTCTTCCTCGTCGGCGGCACGCTCGGCGGATGGATTTTCGGCATGCTGGCGGATCGCTGGGGCCGCAGTCCGACGATGATCGTCACGATCCTGTTTTACTCGGTTTTTTCCGGCCTGACCTACTTCGCGACGGACTTGTGGCACGTCTGCACGCTGCGTTTCCTGGTGGCGATGGGCGTGGGCGGTGAATGGGCCGTGGCGGCGGCCCTGGTGGCAGAAGTGTTTCCCAAAGAGGCTCGTGCGCGCGCCTCTGGCATCTTCCATTCGACGAGTGTGCTCGCCACATGGATGGCTGGCATCACCGGCATGTGGGTGGGCGCGAACTGGCGCTACGCTTATCTCATCGGCGTGATTCCGGCGCTGCTCACCCTCTGGGTGCGGGCTTCCATCAAAGAACCCGAGCGTCTGCAAGCGGCGCAGAAGTCCATGGGGGATCGTGTGGGCAGCTTTCGTGAGTTGTTCAGTCATCCGACGTGGCGCTTGCGAGCGCTATGCGGCATGACGCTCGCGGCGGTGGGCCTCGGCACGTTTTGGGGCGTGACGGTGGCCGGACAGGATTTGATGAGCCATCTGCTCGCCAAACTCGGCTGGGCCAAAGAAGCCATCGAGACAGAATCGAAGTTCGCCTACGGCATCGTGCAGGCCACCGGCGGCGGACTTGGCATGCTGGCCTTCGGGCCGATCTGCGAGCGCATCGGCCGCAAACGCACCTTCTATCTCATGCAGATCCTGTCGCTCATCGTGATCCCCATGGTCTGCTTCCTGCCGCAAACGCACTGGCAGATGCTCATCGCGCTGCCGGTGATGGGATTTGTCACGCTGAGCATCCACGCCGGCTTCGCGGTGTATTTCCCTGAGCTTTTCCCGGATCATCTGCGCGCCACCGGAGCCAGTTTCTGCTTCAACACCGGCCGCCTGCTCGCCGCTCCCATTTTATTCACCTCAGGCAAGCTCAAGGCCGCCTTTGATTTGCCGGTGGCGATCACGATGCTCTCAGGGTTGTTTGTCATTGGCATCCTTGTGCTCTCGCTGTTGCCAGAAACAAAGGGGCAAGAACTGCCCGAGGCATGAGGCGGGCGGCAAATCGTTGATCTCAACATTGCGGCTCCGCCATCATTCATCATTCATCATTCGCGCAGCCATCATGCCCACCGTCCAATTCACAGCGAACCTCGCCCGCCAGACGGCGGCGCCGACTTGTGAGGTCGCAGGCGAGACGGTGCGCGAATGTCTGCACGCCGTCTTTGCCCTGAATCCGGCGCTGCGTGGCTATGTGCTGGATGACCAGGGCGCGGTGCGTAAGCATGTCGTCGTCTTTGTCGATGGCACGGCGATCACGGACCGTGCGCGGCTCTCGGATGCGGTGAATCCCGCGTCGGAGATTTTTGTCATGCAGGCGCTGTCAGGAGGATAACATCATGAGCACGAAACTGTATCTCGGCACACGCAAAGGACTGATCCACGTCGAACGCGGCCCGCACGGCTGGGAAGTCAAGCGCACGTCATTCCTCGGCGTGCCAGTGCCCATGCTCCTGCCGGATTCACGCGATGGCCGACTGATCGCGGCGGTCGAGCACGGTCACTACGGCGGCAAACTGCATGCCTCAAGCGATGACGGAGCCACTTGGGGTGAGATCGCCGTGCCAGTGTATCCGCAAGGCGGGGAACCGGTGATCTGCGCCATGAGCCAGAAGCCGATTCCACAGAGCCTGGAGAAAATTTGGGCGCTGGAGGCAGGCGGGGGCGATGAACCGGGTGTGTTATGGTGCGGCACGGTGCCGGGTGCGCTTTTCAAATCTGCCGACGGCGGCGCTAGCTGGCAAATCGTGGAGGGCCTGTGGAACCGCCCCGAGAGAAAAGAATGGTTCGGCGGTGGCATGGACTGGCCGGGCATTCATTCCATCTGCGTCGATCCTCGTGACAGCCGCCATGTGACTCTCGGCATCTCCTGCGGTGGTGTTTGGGACACTCACGATGAGGGCGGGACGTGGCACCTGCTGGGCAAAGGACTCGTGGCCGACTTCATGCCACCGGGTGAGCAAGAAAACCCAAACATCCAGGATGCGCACCGCATCGCCTGCTGTGCGGCAAATCCCGATCATCTTTGGTTGCAGCATCATTGCGGCATCTATTACAGCACCGATGCCGCGAAGACCTGGGAACGCATCCGCAGTGCCGATCCGTCTGACTTTGGCTTCGCCGTGGCCGTGCATCCGCAAGATCCGCTCACCGCGTGGTTTGTGCCCGGTGCCAACGACGACAGGCGCGTGCCCGTGGACGCCTCCCTATGCGTCATGCGCACCCGCGATGGTGGCAAGACCTTCGAACCCTTGCGCAATGGCCTGCCGCAGCAGCATGCGTATCATCTCGTTTATCGCCACTGCCTCGAAGTGACCAGCGACGGACGCACCCTGGCCTTCGGCAGCACCACCGGCTCGGTTTGGATTAGCGAAGACAGTGGTGATTCGTGGCATCGGCTCAGCGCCGATCTTCCGCCGGTGTATTGCGTGCGGTTTGGCTGAAATCGGTTCAAGCCATCACCACTCGGTCAAAAATTAGCTCGCCCGGCTCCCGCTGCAAAATCAACGTCGCATGCAGCGGCCCGTCCATGTGCTGGCCGACGTTGATGACTGTGGTGGGGCCGATTTGATCCTGCCACACATCGTTTTTGATCGGTGTGAAGTGATCGTGGCCACAGACAACAAGCCTGGGCTGATGCTCCTCAATCGCGTCCCGCCACCACGCATGCCCCTCGACGACCGATCCCACCGCAGACAGCCGAGTTCCCGTCGGCGGCTCGTGCATCACCCAAAGCTGCCGCGCCGCGTCACCATGGTCTTCGAGCAAGTATTTGAGCCAGTAGGTGTAATGCTCGCCGCCAAGCAGCGATCCTTCACTGAACGCCTCCTCTTGTCCCATGGCACACGGAAAGCCCACCACACCTACATCGCCGATCATGGCAAAGCTGCCGTTCAGACGATGCGGAGCACTGCCATGCAGCGATTTCCACGCATCACGAAACTCGAACCAGTTCTCGTCCTCGTGATTCCCGCGCACAAACAGGATTGGCACCGTGATTGAATGCAGTTCAACCGCGCACTGCGTCGGCGTCAGATGCCGGGTACGGCCATACGGCAGCAGGCCGGTGCCGTGCAGAAAATCGCCGCCGAGGATGACCGCGTCGGGTTTCACATCGTCACACAGCCTCACCAGTGCCGCATAAAGCACCGCACGCTGATGCAGGTCGGTGGCGATGAGGATGCGTGACATAGGGAGGAGACGGCTCTTTCGGTTCAACGAAAGAACAAACGAATTCCTTCTGCCTTCTGGACACTTGGCCCTGCACTGCCATTCTTAGCGTCTTCCCGAATGCGCCGCACCAAGATTACCCTCCGACAGCTTGAAAACTTCCTCTTTGCCGCCGCTGACAAGCTGCGTGGGAAGATGGATGCCTCAGAGTACAAGGAATACATCTTCGGCCTGTTGTTCCTGAAGCGTCTCTCGGATGTGTTTGAGGAGAAACGGGAGGCACTGAAGAAGGAATACAAGCACCTCAGCCCCGAGCGCCTTGCGGAGATTCTCGACAACCGCACGAGCTATGGCGAGACGATGTTCGTGCCGGTTCGTGCGCGTTGGAATGAGCCTTGGGTGGAGGAGATCGAGAAGGAGGGCGACGATGGCAAGGTCACGAAGACCACGCTCAATCACCCCGCGCTGAAGGACACCCAGCTCGGCATCGGCGAGGCCTTGAACAAAGCCCTCGGCGCGCTGGAAGAGAGCAATGAAGCCCTGCACGGCATCTTCAAAGGCAACATCAACTTCAACAAGGAAGTCGCCGGCAAGCCCAAGGTCAAAAACGAAGACCTCAAGGACCTGCTCGATCACTTCACGGCCAGCGTGGACAAGCAGACCGTGCCACTGGTGAACGATGTCTTTGAGTTCCCCGATCTCCTCGGCGCGGCATACGAGTATCTCATCAAAGAGTTCGCCGACAGCGCGGGCAAGAAGGGTGGGCAGTTCTACACGCCACCCTGGGTGGTGAAGCTCATGGTGCGACTCATTGATCCGAAGCCAAAGATGAGCATCTACGATCCCACCGTCGGCTCCGGCGGCATGTTGATCCAGTGCAGCCAATACGTCAGCGAGCAGGGAGGCGATGGCACGGACCTCGATTTCCACGGGCAGGACAGCGATGGCGGCGCGGTCTCCATCGCGAAGATGAACCTCATCCTTCACAACTTGCAGTCCTCGCACATCGAGTTTGGTGATGTGCTGGAGGAGCCGCACAATGAGAAGGACGGCCAGCTCATTCAGTTCGACCGCGTCATTGCCAATCCACCTTTCGCTCAAAACTGGACGCTTTCCCGATGTGAGCGAAAGGAACGTTTCCAGTGGGGCCATGCGCCGCAGACGGGAAAGAAGGCAGACCTCATGTTCCTCCAGCACATGCTCGCCAGCTTGAAAGGCACCGGACGTGGCGCGGTCGTTATGCCGCACGGCGTGCTGTTTCGCGGGCGGAAGGAACGGGAGATCCGCATGAAGCTTCTCGGTGCCCGTGTCATCGAGGCCATCATCGGCCTGCCTCCGAAGCTCTTTTACGGCACCGGCATCCCGGCGGTCATCATCATCCTGAACAAGTCCATCCCGGATGCCGAGCGCGACCACGTCTTCATCATCAATGCCGACCGCGAGTTCGCCGAAGGCAAGAAGCAGAACTCCCTCCGCCCCGAGGACATCGAAAAGATCGTCCACGTCTTCCAGAACCGCATTCCCGAGGACAAATACTCCCGCCGTGTGCCTATTAGCGTCATCGAGCAGGATCACGATTGGAACCTCAACCTCCGCCGCTATGTGGACAACACCCCACCGCCCGAGCCCGAGGATGTGAGCTGCCATCTGCATGGTGGCGTGCCGCGTGCCGAGGTGGAGGCCAAGGCCGCGAAAACCCAGCTCAAGAAGTTTGGCCTCTCGCCCGCCTGTGCCTTGAAGGAGCTGGACAAAACCCGCTACGCCTTCCTCCCTACGCTGAAATCCACCGCCGAGGTTCGGGCCTGCGTGGAGAGCCAGCCCGAGATCACCGCCACGCGCACACGCTTGAGCAAGGCCCTCGCGAAATGGTGGAAGACCGCGCAGCATGACTTCTCCGAGCTGGCACCGCAGCCCGAGGAATCGAATGTGCAGGAGGGCGGCGGCTTCGTCACGCTCACCGACACCCGATTGCCCAAGGTGCGCCTCATCTTGATGGATCAGATGGTGGACTCGCTCGTGCCGCTCGGCGTTCTCGATCACTACCAGGCACGCGGCGTGTTTGTGAACTGGTGGGACAGCATCCGCTACGACCTCAAGACCATCACCTCCATCGGCTGGTCGCCCACGCTCATCCCGGAGCCGATGATCATTGACCGCTTCTTTGCCAAAGAGCGCGATGCCATCGCCGCCACCGAGCAAGCCATCGCCGAGGCCGAGTCCGCCGTCGCGGAAGCCGTGGAATCCGCGCAAGCCGTGCTGGAATACGAGCCGGATGAAGACGAGACCGTCAATGCCGCGCTCATGCGCTCCGAACTCGCCGCCGAGATCGGCGATGACGAAACCAGCGCCGCCACCAAGCCTTTCCGCGAAGCGCTGAACACCCTCAAAACCGCCGAAGCCACGCTGAAGGCGCACAAGGACGAGCTGAAACGCCTGGAGGAAGAACTGGAGTTGAAGGTCGAGTTCAAGCTCTTCGGCACCGAGGACAGGCTGGAGGAGAAAACCACGCTCAAAGAAGCTGCCGAAGCCGAACTCACCCAGCTCGGCGGCCCGCTTCCCGAGACCGCCAAGAAAGCCAAAGGCGAACCCAAGCCCAGCAAGGCCGAGAAGGCCGCGCTGGACCGCCGCAAGGCCTTGGCAAAGGACATCGCCACACTGAAGGCCACGCTCACCCGTTACCTCAATCTCGTGCATGAGATCGGCGGCATCATCACCACCGAGCAGGCGCGGGAGCTGATCCTGGAGAAGCACCACCGCCTCGTCGCCGACTGCCTCACCCGCTACGTGCAGGCAGAGGAGCGGGCGCTCTTCGCCCTCTTCGAGAATCTCTTCACCAAATACGCCACCAGCGCCGACACCCTGGAGTCCGCGCGACAGGACACACTGGCGGAGTTGCAGGGCTTCCTTTCCAAACTGGGTTACGCATGAAGGATTGGAAAACATCAACCCTTGGCGAACTCACGACCTTTCTTGGCCGTGGCAAAAGCCCTGTGTATGCCGATGAAAACGACGTGAACACGATGCCAGTTCTTAACCAAGCCTGTGTCCAGAATGGCAGACTTGATCTCGGCAAACTGAAGAGCGTCACGAAGAGGTTCTGGGATTCACTGCCAGACGAGAGGCGGCTTCAAAAAGGGGATGTGCTCATCAATTCCACGGGCACAGGAACTCTTGGCCGACTCGGCTTTTGGAAGGGTGCTCTTGAAGCAGCATTCGATGGTCATGTCACGGTGCTGCGCTTTCCAGAGGAGCATTGTAGCCAGTTCTTTTACCATCTGCTGAGCACAGAAACGTGTCGCTCCATCATTGAAGGTGAATGCACATCAGGTTCCACCAATCAGGTCGAGCTTTTGCGCGAACAGCTCAGGCGCATGGTGCTCAAACACCCGGTTCACAAGGATACTCAGGCAACCATCGCTGAAACGCTCTCGATGCTCGACAACGCCATCGAGCAAACCGAGGCGCTGCTGGCGAAGCAGCAGCGGATCAAGACGGGCCTGATGCACGACCTGCTCACCCGCGGCCTCGACGCCCAAGGCCGCCTCCGCGATCCCTCCACCCACCGCTTCAAGAAGTCCCCGCTGGGGCTGATCCCGGAGGAGTGGGAGGTTGCTATCGTCGCTAGCCTCTGTTCCGTCATTGTGGATTGTCCGCATACGACTCCACGTTATGAAGACGACGGCATCCCATGCATCAGAACGGCAGATATGCTTCCAGGTGTGCTCATGCTTGATCGCGCTTTTCGGGTATCGCTCCACACTTATCAGGATCGCATTGCAAGACTACGGCCTGAAATCGGTGACATCATTTATTCACGGGAAGGCGAGAGGCTGGGCATAGCGTCACCCGTCGGGAATGAAACCGTCTGTCTTGGTCAGCGTGTCATGCTTCTTCGTCCTACTCCTGACACGAATCCTACTTTCTTGATGTGGGCAATGAACAGTCCTGACTTCTACAATCGCGTAACACGCGATCAGATCGCAACGACCTCACCACATGTGAATGTGCGGGACATCAAGGTTTCACTTGTTGCCACTCCATCGTCCCGAGAGCAAAAGCTCATTGGCGCAGCCTTGGCATCAGATGATGCCGCCGCGTCAAAGTTGGTCACACAACTGACCAAACACCGCCGCCTGAAAACCGGCCTGATGCACGACCTGCTGACGGGGCGGGTGGCGGTGACGCCGTTGCTGGGCGGGAAGAAGGGTCAAGCCAAGGATTGACCCGTCTTGGCGAAGCAAGCCTCCAGCACCACCAAGCTCGTGCGCTGCCAGACGAGGCAGATTCGGTGTCCACTGGATGCTGAATGTTCCTCCCCCAAGATTCCGGAGACAGTGCCTACGGAATTCAACCGGAGTGCTTGTCTTTCCCGCTGTGAGCGATCAACATCGCCGCGCATGAAGAAGCCGACTACCACCAAGGCCGCCCTATCACCCACGAAACGCGGTGCGGGCTATCCGGCATTGGTGAAAGCCATCTCCCAGGTGAACGCCGAGATGGTCTCCCGCGTGGCCACGGTGGTCAATCAAGCGCTGGTGCTGCGTAACTGGATGGTGGGAGCTTACATCGTGGAGTTCGAGCAGGAAGGCGCAGACCGGGCGAAGTATGGGGCACGATTGCTGCCGACGCTGGCAGCGGATTTGGCAGCCAAGGGAATCAAGGGGATGAGCCCCCGCACATTGCGAGACTGCGCGACCTTTTATTCAATCTACCCTGAGATCCGACAGCCAGCTCTTGCCGCATTTATGACCGGCGCGGTCGATGTTGAGATTTTGCAGACAGTGTCCGCAAAATCGCCGGGAGGCGTGGATCAGGCCAATTTTGCAAACACCGTTCGCAAAATTGGCGAGCGAGATGCCGCGCCATCGAAAACGGGGAGCGAACCAGATTTCCCAAGCATTGCTTTGGAAATTCGGCAGGCACCGTCTGCCGAATTGCCCACGCCATTGAAACCCGAGCAACTGGCCCGCATCTCCTGGGCGCACTTTCTCGAACTCATCCGTCTCGACGACCAGTGGCAGCGCGCCTTTTACGAGAACGAGCTGCTGCGCGGTCACTGGTCCGTCCGCCAGCTCCAACGCCAGATCGGCAGCCTGCTCTATGAGCGCACGGGGCTGTCCACAGACAAGAAGGCGGTCATCGAACGCGCCCGGCAGCAGGAGCCGCGGGAGACCATCGCGGACCTGCTGCGTGATCCTTACATCCTCGAGTTCACCGGGCTGGCGGACCTGCCGAGCTACTCGGAGGACGAACTGGAGAGCGCACTGCTGGATCACCTGCAAAAGTTCCTGCTGGAGCTGGGCCAGGGCTTTTGCTTCGAGGCCCGGCAGTTCCGCATGACGGAGGGGCGGCGGCATCACCGCGTGGACCTCGTGTTCTACCACCGCATCCTGCGCTGCCATGTGCTCATTGATTTGAAGATCCGAGCCTTCAAGCCGGAGGACGCGGGCCAGATGAATTTTTATGTAAACTGGTGCAAAGCCAACCTGATGCAGCCCGGCGACAACCCGCCCGTGGGCATCCTGCTATGCAGTGACCGCGATGGCGCGGAGGTGGAATTCGCCACCGCAGGCATGGACAACAAGCTCTTCGTCTCCCGCTACCTCAAGGCGCTGCCCAGCGCGGAACAACTGAAAGCCTTCCTGGAACGCGACCGCGCGGAGATCAAAGCCCTGACGAAAGGCAAACGATGAGCACACCCGCCACCGACGAGCCTTTACCCAACTTTTCCGCCGGTGACTCGACGCCGAAGCGGAAATCGCGCGATGCGATGCGGCTGGATGAGAAGACGCATGTGGAGGAGCCGTTGCTGGAGCATTTAGAGAAGCTGGGCTGGACGGTGCTGCGGCTGGAGATGCACCAGCAGGCCGCTGAGGAAACCGGACGCCGTGACTTCTCCCAGGTGGTGTTGGAAAAACGGCTGGCGGCATCGCTCCAGAAGCTCAATGACTGGATGGAGCCAGATCAGGTGGAAGAAGTGGTGCGGCGGCTGTGTGACTTCCAGAGTTCATCCCTGATCGAGAACAACCAGCAGGTGCTCAAGTGGCTGACGGACGAAGGTCCGCGTGTGACCGAGAATCGCAAGACAGGCGAGCCAAGCCCGACGGTGAAAATCGTGGACTTCACCGAACCCACAAAGAACGACTGGCTGGCTGTGAGTCAGCTTAAGGTGCGTATTCCCGGCCGCGAGCAGCACATCATCCCTGACGTGGTGCTCTTCCTCAACGGCCTGCCCATCGTAGTGATCGAGTGCAAAAGCCCGAAGGTGGAGGAACCCATCGCCGAGGCGATTGACCAACTGCTGCGCTACAGCGAGCAGCGCGGGGCCACCGGTGAAGGCAACGCAGCACTGTTCTACTACAACCAGTTCGTCGTGGCGACCTGTCGCGAGCAGGCGAAGTTTGGCACGATCACCACCCACACGGAGAAGCATTTCTACCGCTGGAGCGATCCGTGGCCGTTCACGCTGGATGAGGTGGCCGGGCAGACAGGCAAAGGTGGCGCGACTGGTTCGCCGAGTGATCAGGCCCGGCTCACGGCTGGCATGTGCTCGCCTAAGAACCTGCTTTCCCTGCTGCAATCCTTCACGCTCTTCACCACGAACAACGAGGGCCGCAGCTACAAGGTGGTGGCCCGCTACCAGCAGTTCCGCGCGGTTCACAAGACCCTGGAGCGCATGACCAATGGCGAGACACCCGCGCAACGCGGCGGCATCGTCTGGCACACGCAAGGCTCCGGCAAGTCGCTGACGATGGTCTTCGTGGTGCGTGAACTGCGGCGGCGGAGTGCCTTGCTGGACTGGAAGGTGATCTTTGTCACTGACCGCACTCAACTTGAACAGCAGCTGGCCGAAACAAGCCAGAGCATCGGGCAGACGGTGATTGCCGCGAAGAATATCGCTCACTTGAAGGAGCTGGTCCGCGATCCGTCTTCCAACTGCGTGATGGCGATGGTGCAGAAGTTCCAGGAACACGATTTGCAGGCCATTTTCCCGGTGCTGAACACCAGTCCGAAGATTCTCATCATGATCGATGAGGCGCATCGCGCCCAATACGGCCTGCTAAAAGCCAATCTGGAACGGGCGATGCCCCAAGCCACCAACGTGGCCTACACCGGCACGCCCATCGACAAGACCGAGCGCACTTTTGGGGCCTACATCGACTACTACACGATGCGCCAGGCCCAGGAAGACGGTGTCACTTTGGAGATCGTCTATGAAGGCCGCACCCACGCCGCCTCTGTCTCCGATGCGAAAGCGATGGACGCGAAGTTTGCAGACGTGTTCTCCGACTATCAACTCAGCGAGCGCCTGCAAATCCTCGGCTTCGGCAGCCGGGACGCCTATCTCGATGCCAAGGAGACCATCAAGGCCAAGGCCCGCGACATGGTGAGGCACTACGCCCGCCAAGTCTTCCCCGGCGGCTACAAGGCCCAGGTCGTGGCGAACTCCCGCATCGCGGCCGTGCGCTACGCAGCGGCCTTGCGTGAGGCTTTGACCGAAGAAGTAAGATCCCTCGCCGAAGACAATCCGCTGAGCGTGAACGCGGATGAACTCCGCGTGGTGGAAGTCGCCGTGGTCATCACCACGACGAACAACGACGAGCTGGAGATCAAAGAAGCGATGAAGAATGTGGACACCGACCTCGTCGTGAAGCGCTTCAAGATGCCTTTCGATGGCGAGGACAAAGAAGGCGAGGGCACCATCAACGGACGCATTGGCTTCGTGGTGGTGAACGAGATGCTGGTGACGGGCTTCGACGCGCCCGTGGAGCAGGTGCTTTACCTCGACCGCGTCATCAAAGATCACGGTCTGCTCCAAGCCATCGCCCGCGTGAACCGCGTGCATGATGACGGCAAGGACTGCGGCTTCGTGGTGGACTACGTCGGCGTGGGCAACAACCTCCGCCGGGCGCTGGATGCCTATGCGCAGCGCGAGCAGCAGGAGGTGATGGATTGCCTCACACCCGCCTCCGAACTCATCGGCGAGCTGAAGGTGGCCCTGGATGAGACTTTGGGAATCCTCTCCCGCAACGGATTGGCCGACACCACGGAACCCGAAGCCTTCTATGACCTCTTCTACGATGAAGATTTGCGCTTCGAATACATCACAGCCTTCAAGAAGCTCACCCACGCCTTCAACAAGCTGCTGCCACGCGCCGAAGCGCTGGACTACTTCAAGACCTACCAGCGTCTCGGCGGCATCAACGAACTCGCCAGCCAGTTCCTCAAAGATGACCGCCTGAGCATGAAAGGCGTGCCAAAGAAGCTGAGAGCCATCACCGATGAGTTTCTTCTCTCCGAAGGCATCACGCAAAAGGTCGCGCCGATCTCAGTGCTCGATCCCGAGTTCCAGAAGCAGGCCGCTCAGCGTGCCCGATCCAAGACGAAGGCCGCCGAAGTCGAGCACGCCATCCGCCATCACCTCACGGTAAACTTTGATGAAGACCCGGAGCTGTTCGCTTCCTTCGCCAAAGAGATCGAACGCATCCTGACCGAGTTCGCCGGGAACTGGGATGCCATTTGGAAGGAGATGGAGAAGCTGCGCCAGAAGCTGATGGCGAAGGAGCAGGAGGAAACCCACGGCCTCGACCGCAAGCGCGAGATGCCCATCTTCCGAGCGATGAAGGCAGAGCTGTTTGGTGATGCCGCGCTGAGCGAGGACCAGCTCGCGAAGATGGTGAACCTCACGCAGCTCGTCTTTCAGTGCGTTCAGACAGAAGTCCGTCAGGCTGGCTTCTGGAATGCGCCGACGAAGCAGTCGAGACTCAAAGGTGAGTTGCAGAAAGTGCTCATCGGGCCGGACTACCAGCACTTCGGCACCATGTGGGACAAGAAAGCCGCCATCATCTCCCGCGTGATGGAATGGGCACGCCGCAATCATAAGCTCGTCATCCGTCCATGAAGCTCGATTACGACATCGTGCGCAGTGACCGCAAGACGATCGGCATCACGGTGGAACGCGACCGCAAGATCGTTGTTCGCGCCCCACGCCATGTCAGCGACCAAGCCCTGACCGCCGCCGTGGACAGCAAGCGGCTGTGGATCTGGCAGAAAGTCCGCGACCCGCACAAGTATCCCGAGCCGCAGCCCCACAAAGAGTATGTCGCAGGCGAAACCTTCCTCTTTCTCGGTGAGCAATACAGCCTCCAACTCGTCGCCGATGCAGTGGGAGCGGTGCGGCTGAGCGGCTCGCAGTTCCAGATGGCCAGGCAAGATCGCAAGCAAGGCGACGCCCTGTTTCGCTCGTGGTATCTCCAGCAGGCAAGGCAGCAGCTCTCGCCGCGCATTGCATCCCTCGCCCGTGAAATGGGCCTGAGCTACTCCCGCATCTGGGTCCGTGATTTGAAGTATCGCTGGGGTTCATGCAGCCCCGGCGGCACGCTCTCCTTCAACTGGCGCATCATCCAGGCACCGACCGTGGTGATTGATTACCTCATCGTTCATGAGCTGGCTCATGTGCTGGAACCCAACCACTCCGAGGACTTCTGGAACATTGTCGCCGTGCATGTGCCGGGCTGGAAGAAAGCACGCGCTTGGCTGAAGCAGCATGGCTCCCAACTAGAGTGGTAAGCCGTTTGGGCGACGTCACGCCATCTCTGCCATCCGCTTCTTCTTCGGCTTCCCAGCGCTGACGAACTCGACATCGGCGGCGATGACTTTGTATTCGGGGCACATCGTGTCACCATCACAACCCTGGCCGGTGACGTTGTTCACCATGGCGTCGGGGAAATGGAAAGTGGTGTAGAGGATGCCGGGTTTCACTTCATCCGTGACGCGGGCTTCGAGCTCGACTTCGCCCCGGGCGCTGCTGAGGCGGACGCGGTCGCCGCTGCGGATGGTTTTGCGCTGCGCATCGGCGGGATTGATGGAAAGAAGGTCCTGGGTGACGATCTCGCTGTTGCCGGTGCGGCGGGTCATGGTGCCGCAGTTGTAGTGCTCGAGGATGCGGCCGGTGGTGAGGATGAAGGGGAATTCGGCGCCGTTGGTCTTCAGCTCGGTGGACTCAATCCAGGAGAAGAAGTGGAAGTGGCCTTTGCCGCGTGTGAACTGCTCTTGGTGCATGATCTGAGTGTCCACGCCGCCTTCTTTGACGGGCCATTGCTTGCCATTGATGTCGAGATTGGCCCAGGTGATGCCTTTGAAGAAGGGCACGATGCTGGCGACCTCGGCGAGCACACCATCGGGCGTGTAGTCGGCCTGAGGGAAGCCGAAGCGCTGAAGGACTTCGCACATGATCTGGCCGTCGGGCTTCGTGCCCTCCAGCGGTTTCACGGCGGCGTTCACCCGCTGCACGCGGCGCTCGGCATTGGTGAAGGTGCCGCTCTTTTCCAGGAAGGATGAGGCGGGCAGGATGACGTGCGCATACTTCGCCGTCTCGGTCATGAAGATTTCCTGCACGACGAGGAACTCCAGGCTCTCCATGGCGTGTCGGACATGATGCACGTCGGGGTCGGTCTGCACGACGTCCTCACCCATAAGCCAGAGGGCCTTCAATTTGCCTTCGATGGCCGCGTCAAACATTTGCGGGATCTTCCAGCCGGGTTCGGTGGGGGCGGGCGTGCCGTAGAACTCGGTGTAGCGCTTCTGCACGGTCACGTCGTCCATTTCAAAGTAGCCTGCGCCCTGGTGCGGCTGGCAACCCATGTCGGCAGCGCCTTGCACGTTGTTTTGTCCGCGCAGCGGATTCACGCCGACGCCGGGGCGGCCGATGTTGCCGGTCATCATGGCGATGTTCGAGATGAGCATGACAGTCTTCGCGCCCTGCTCGTGTTCGGTGACGCCGAGACCGTGGAAGCTCATCGCAGCCTCCGCGCCGGCGTATTCGATGGCGGCGGCGCGAACGAGTTCCACGCTCACGCCGGTGATCTTCGCCAGCGCGTCCAAGTCGAGCGCACGCAGGCCGGTTTCGAACTCTTCCCAGTTCTCGCAGCGCTTGCGGACGAACTCGGTCTTCACCAATCCGGCATCAAGGATGCAGCGAGCGAACATATTGAGCAAAGCGACGTTCGTGCCGGGACGGAGCTGGAGGTGATGCTTCGCGTAGGGCACGAGCTCGATCTTACGCGGGTCGATCACGATCAGCGGCGTGCCTTTCATGATATGCTGCTTCAGGCGCGCGCCGGTGACGGGATGGCCTTCGGTCGGATTGGCACCGATGACCATGATGCAACGCGTGTGCTCGATGTCCTCGTAGCTGTTCGTGGCCGCGCCGGTGCCGAACGACTTTTGCATGCCCCAGGCGGTCGGCGAATGGCAGACGCGGGCGCAGCAGTCGATGTTGTTCGTGCCCATCACATGCCGGATAAACTTCTGCATGAGGTAGTTTTCCTCATTCGTGCAGCGTGCGGAGGAAATGCCCGCCACCGCGTTGCCACCGTGATCGTTTTTGATGCGCGTCAGATTGGCGACGATGTGATCGTAGGCCTCGTCCCAGGTCGATTCTTTGAAGGAACCGTCGGCCTGTTTGATGAGCGGCTTCCGCAGGCGGTCGCGGTGATTGTAGAACTTGAAGGCAAAGCGGCCCTTCAGGCAGGTGTGCGCATGATTCACCTCCGCATCAACGGGAGCCTGGATGGAGAGCACTGCGTCTCCCTTCGTCGCCACGTTGAGATTGCAGCCGACGCCGCAGTAGGTGCAGATGGTGCGGGTCTTCTTCGTGGCCTCGATGGATTTGGAGAAGAACACATCGCTGATCGCCGAAGTCGGACAAGCCTGCGCACAAGCACCGCAGGAAACGCACTCGGAGTCCGCGAAGGACTGGTCGAGGCCCTTGATGATCTTCGCGTTGAAGCCGCGACCGTGCATCGAGAGCACATGCTGGCCCTGGACTTCATCGCAGGCACGCACGCAGCGGGAGCAGTTGATGCACTTCGCGAGTTCGGAGGTCATGTAGGCATGCGAATGGTCCTTCGCCCGATCCAGATGATTCGCCCCCGCCGGATAACGCACGCCACGGATGCCCACCTTTGCCGCCACCGTTTGCAGCTCGCAATTTCCGCTCACTTCGCAGGTCAGACAGTCCAGAGGATGGTCAGTGAGCACCAGCTCGACGATGTTCTTCCGCAGACGACGCACTTTCGGCGATTCGGTGAACACATGCATGCCCGCCGACAAAGGCGTGTGGCAGCTCGCCACGACCCGACGCGGCCCATCGGCCTGTAAGGCGACTTCAACCGAGCAAACACGGCACGCGCCATACGGCTCGAGCTGCGGCGCATCGCAGAGCGTCGGCACAAAGCCGCGCCCCTTGTGACGGTCGATGAAATTAAGCAAGGTTTCGCCGTTCTCGAAGCGCAGCGGTTCGCCGTCGATGAAAGCAGTCAGGGTGGATAGATCTTGGACCATGGCGTGGGGGTTTGAAAAAGTTTAAACGGGATGGGTTTCCGGCGGAAGCACGGAGAGGACGAAATCGCAGAGTCGCTGTGTGGCATCGAGCGCCTCCTCAAATTCAGAACGCTCTGGCTCCATCGGCACATCCTCCATCGGATAGCGAAATCGAGTCGCGTAGGGTGTGACGATCTCTGCCTCATCCAGCCACTGGCCAAACTCGGGCAGGTGTTTAGCAGCCAGCTTGATCAAGCGCTCGACATCATGTGTTTTCTCGATCTGCGCTCCCGCATGGGACAGATAGGCTTTCACAGCCTTTTCCGCAGCTTGCTGACAATGATAAATGGCAACGTCCAGCGGATCACCCTCGCCCGAGAGTTTCTTCGCGGCTGACAAATCATGCGCTGCCTTCCGCAGCCACGCCTGAACGAGTTTGCGGTCAGTTTCTGGCATAGACCAGCAGCCCCTCCTCGGCGATTTTGCGGGACATGGAAGAGCGCACCGCCTTGTAGAGGTCGAAAGAAGTCTTGGACTGAATCAGAATGTCCTTGGGCATTTCAATCGAACGCAGGCAACGGCGGGCCTGACGAATACTCTGAATGGATGTTTGTTCCTCCCTGTCAACGAGCATCAGGATGTCGAGATCACTGTCCTCCGTCGGCTCACCCCAGGCATAAGATCCAAACAGCCAAACTTGCTCGGGCTGAAACTCCGCCACCAGCCGACGTGCGGCCTCCGCGATGACAGGCTGCGCCTTCTCGCGTAGCGAGTTCGCGGTGACAGTGCTGTCGGCGGTGGTGACCATGATAAGAATCTTACAGACAAGAACCGCCGCTAGGGAGGCGCTTGCGAAGGAAGTTCATGCGCTTTTCGATTGGCCTGGCGAGACGGCGGCGGATGAGGTCAGTCAACTGGCGGTCGCTTTCGAGTTTCAAGGCAACAAGCGTCTCCTGCTGTGTTTGACTGTTGGCTTGTTTGCGGTTGGATGCCTTCTTGCTCATTGCGCAGCAGGTTGAGTAAGTTTTGAGTTAGAATAAAGAACGCGGTTTTTGCGATCTACCAAGGCAAGTCCATTGAACCATGTGGTTGGAGGCGGAGCAGCCATTCCGCTTTGAAACGGAAGTGGAGTGTCTCCGCTGTTTTTTAGAAGGTCGTCAATTTGTTGTCTATCAATCCTGATTATACCAACGAAACGATGGTGGTAACCGATCAAAGTACTCCCATCAACTAAAAGCCACTCTTCGTAAACACCTCCCCAGCCGCCTCTCAGGCCCATATGAAGCCGTGTCGAAAATGAATTCTTCAAGCCGCATTCGGCAATCAATTCACTTCGCCGCACGGGCAAATCGGCTCCAAGAGCACGGAGCTTTGCAAGTAGCGGGTCTTCTTGCTTGGGCAATGCACAGCCGCCATCGCAGATGACGAACGCCACCAACGAAATTAACTGCCATGTCCGCATGTGACTCATAGCTGGCTCTTGAAATACCCTTTCAGTTCTTCGTCGAAATGCTCCAGCGCGTTCTTGATCGGCAGCGGCACACCGCCGCCGAGGGCGCAGAGGCTGGTTTGCTCCATGGTGTCGAGCAGGTCGGTGATGAGTTCGCGGTCGATCTTGTAGCTGCTGTCGCCGCGGGCTTTGGCGATGAGTTCTTTGCCGCGCGTGCTGCCGAGACGGCAGGGGAAGCATTTGCCGCAGCTTTCGTCGGCGGTGAATTGGAAGAGGTGCTGGATGTATTCGATCATCGGCAGCGCCTCGGGGATGCTGACGACGCCGGCGTGGCCGAGGAGGAAGCCAGCTTTCTTGAAGCTCTCGAAATCGACCGTGAGCTGGGCGATGTGGCTCATCGGAATGAGCCCGCCAAGCGGGCCGCCGATTTGGATGGCTTTGATCTTCGATTTGAAGCCGCCGGCGAGGTCGATGACGGTTTGCAGCGGTGTGCCCATGGCGACTTCGTAGATGCCGGGCTTCACGAAATGGCTGTCGAGCGAGAGGAGCTTCGGACCGCTGGACTGCGGGGTGCCGATCTGCGCGTAGCCTTTGCCACCGAGCGTTAGGACAGCGTGTATGTTCGAGAAGGTCTCGACGTTGTTGACGATGGTCGGCTTGCGGTAGAGGCCTTCGTTCACCGGGAAGGGCGGACGCGTGCGCACTTCGGGCCGCAGGCCCTCGATGCTGGCGAGCAGCGCGGTTTCCTCTCCGCAGATGTAGGCACCAGCGCCTTTGATGGTCTTCAGAACGAAGTTGAAGCCGGTGCCGAGGATGTTCACTCCGAGCAATCCGGCGGCGTGCAGGTCAACGATGGCCTGATTGATGATGGTGACGCTGTCCGGATACTCGGCGCGGATGTAGAGCACGCCCGTCTCCGCTCCGGCATACCAACCAGCGACCATCATGCCTAGCAGGACGCTGTGCGGCTGCTTCTCCATGAGGTATTTGTCGATGTAGGCACCGGGATCGCCCTCGTCGGCATTGCAGACGACGTATTTCACTTTGCCCTCCGCCGCACGGCATCCTGCCCATTTGATGGAAAGCGGGAAGCCCGCGCCACCACGGCCGCGCAGGCCGCTGTCCTTTAATTCAGCGCCAAGCGCGTCGCGATTGCCTTCGGTGATGAGCTTTTTGAAGGGCGCGTAGTAGGCCTCGATGCCGGGAAACTCAGCGGTGAGTTGCGCAGGCTGGAGATGCGAGACGACGGCATAGCGGTCTTCGGCATCGCCTTGGCCGGTTTTGAAAAGATCGCCGAGAGCAGCATCACTCTGGCCGGAGTAGTTTTTCCCTTGGTATTGCAACGCACCGCCTTCATGGCAGCGGCCGAGGCAGCAGATGTGGCCGATCTCCTCCTCCTTGAAATGCGTCTCCAGCGTGTGGTGGAGCTTGTCCTGAGTTCCTGCGCAAAGACAGGCGCTGCCGTTGCAGACGAAGACCTTTTTGCCCTCGTTTTCCTTTTTGAGGAAGTCGTAAAAGCTCACCGCCCCGAGCGTGATGGCATCGCCAAAGAGGTGATCCTGGCCCATTTGGCGGACGACATCATTCTTCTCGGCGGTGCCAGCCTTGTCGGCGGCATCGACCATGCGTTCGAAGACATTTTTTTCGACGCCTTTGCGGAAAGAGAGGGCACTGAGGTTTTTGGACATGGTTGGGGATACGATTTAACGCCAAATGTACCAGTCAGGTTACGGAAAGTAACGTTTAGACTGGCTCCACGATGATCTTTTCGCCGCGCACTTCACGCACGCGAACGGTGGTGCCGCTCTGGATGTAATCGCCTTCTACGGCGGCCTCAACAAGGCGTCCGTCGATTTCGATGGTGCCGTAAGGCCGCAGGGCGCTGCGAGCAGTGCCGCTGTCCCCCGCCCTGGCCCGCGCGGCATCACGCATGACCGGAGTTTCATCCAGCGTGCCGCCAGCCTCGCTATGCAGCACCAGGGCGCGGAAGGGCCGCGCCGATGGCAGCCACAACGCCAGCAGCAGGATCAGCACCGCCGCGCCGCTCACCCCGAGGGCGAAATTCCGGAAACCTGCGGCGTAGGGGGCAAAGCTGAATGAGAAGCCCCCCTCCGCCGGCTCCGCGCCCACCGGCGGGGCCACTTCCCAGCCGGACATGGCATACACGAGCGCGACCATCACACAGAGAAAACCAAGCACACCTGGAATGATGGTTCCCGGCGCGGCGAGCAGCTCCACGCCGATCAAAACGATGCCGAGGATGAAAATCAAGGCGACCACCAGAGTCTCCTGCCCGGCCAGGCTGCCTGCGACGTAGTGCCCGAAGAAGAACACCGCGAACGCACCGACGGCAATGAACCCCGGAATGCCAAAACCGGGCGTCTGCATTTCCAGGTAGCCTCCCGCGAGGCCGATGAGGATCAAAATGGCCGCGTAACGTGTGACCCAGATGGCGATCCACTCAAAACCGGTCGGCTCGGCGGTGATGATCTCGCCTTTCAAGGATTCGCGCTGCTTGATCTCCTCAATGCTTCTGGCCACGCCCTTGGCGAGCAGCGGTTTGCCGTCGATGAGCATCGTGGCCTGCTCGGAGTCGAGCGTGACGATCTCGCCTTTCGGAATGATGACACGACCGTTGATGATGAGGCCGCGATCCATGTCGATCATGCCCTCAATGATGCGCACATCGTAGCCCTTCTCACGCACCACCGTGCGGGCCATGCCCATGAAGGCAGAGTTGTTTTTGGCACGTTCGGCCTCGGCTAGCGGAGTGCCGTCGCCTGAAACAGGTGTGGAGGCGCCGATAGCGCTGGCCGGGGCCATGTAAATCGTGTCCGTCGCCATCGCGATCATGGCGCCGGCGGAAATGGCGCGGGTGTTCACATAGGAAAAGCTGCGTGGCTTGAGCATTTGCAGGTCTTTCATCATCAGGCTGATGGTGTCCCAGGCCAGGCCGCCCGGCGTGTCGAGGTCAAAGATCACCGCCTCCGCGCCCTGCCCGTTGCAGAGATTGAGCGTGCGTTTCATGAACTCAAAACGCGCCGGGATAATCAGGTCGTCCTCGCCCACTGGAATTACCACCACCTTGCCCGCGTAGCTCTGCTCGCGTGTGATCACGGGTGTTTTCTGTGCCACCTCAGATTGGGGGGCCGGTTCGGCGGCAGGCTTCGATTCGGCCACTTTTTCACCTCGTTTATCGAACCAAGCCGAGTCCAAGGTCACGAGCGCGGACGATGGCGTGCCGGATTTCGCCAGCGCGTTCACATCGGCAATGACGGCGCGTGCCAGCAGCGGCTTCCCATCGACGGATTGCACGGCGGCGTCGGCATCCAGCAGCAGCAACTCGCCTTTTTCAGCAAAGGTGGTGCCGCCCAGCGCCAGTCCCTTGTCACGATCCACGAAGGCATCGGCGATCTCAGGGCGGTGTCCCTTCAGTTTGCACAGGCTGCGCGCACCGGCCTTCAGCACAGCCAGCGCCTCGGACAGCAGCGTGTCCTGGGACTTTGTGGAGAGCGACTCATCGACCGTCAGCTTCGGAGGAGCAGCGCCGATGCGAGAACCCGGTGCCATCCAGATTTCATCGCATGCCAGCGCCAGCAGGGCACCGCCACCGATGGCGGAGCTGTTCACATAGGCCTGCGTTTTGATTTTAAGCCGCGCCAGCTCCTCCGCCAGCGGCAGAGTGGCCTGCGCCGGGCTTTGCGAGACATGAATGTCGAGAATCAAACCCGACGCGCCCTGCTTCACGGCCTCATCCATCCACACCCGCAGTGCCTGCCAGCGCCGCAGGTCATCGAGATCAGAGTCGGTGACGGCCACACGGGCGAGCTTGCCCGCCAGCGCGGGTTCATTCGCAAGGGCGGAGAAAGCTGCCAGGAAGGCCAGCAGGAAGATGCGGAGTGTTTGCATGGCAGAGACTACGTTCGAGTCTGTCCCGCCGCAACCAGCAGAGCCTCAGCCTTTTTTCCCAAACAGCAGCCGCCAGACAAACATCAGCACCAAGGCCCCGCCCACGGCGACGGCGATGCCTTTGACGCTGAAGCTGCCGGAAGTGTCTCCAATGCCCATCAGCGACCCCAGGTAACCGCCGATGATGCTGCCGATGATGCCAAGAATCACCGTGGTGATGGGGTTGATCCCCTGCCTGCCCGGCATGATGAGCTTTGCCAGAAAGCCGGCCACGAATCCAAGAACAGACCAAATGAGAAGTGATTGGAGCATAGGAGAGAGAAATTAACGAAAAACACACCGTCGCGTCAATCCTATTTGCCTGCGGCTTGCAGCGCCTGCCAGCCGCCTTTGAGCACGAAGGCGTTCTCCACCGGCAGCGTTTGCTTGAGACGTTCGAGGACGTGGCGGCTGGCCTCGCACTTCGCACCGTTGCAGTAGATGATGATGGGCTTGGTGTTGGCTTGCAGAGTGTCTAGTAGGCCAAAAAGCTGCTCGTCAAACTTCTGCTCGTTCAGCAGCAGCGCTCCAGGCACATGCCCGGCGTCGAAGTGCTCCTGGATACGGGCGTCGATCCACAGCACATCGCCCATCCAGCGCTCCTGGATGGCCTGCATGGAGACTTCGTCATCCCGCAGCGGCTCCTGGATCAGATACAGCGCCGGGGCGCGCGGATGCCAGGCATGAGTGGCCCACGCGGCGGCGGACGCGAGGAGCAGCAGAGCAAGAGCCTGTCGAATCGAGGAACGCATGGGATCTGCCGGGTTAAGGCTTGGCGGCGGCCTCCGGCTCAGGCTTCCGACTGATCGAGAAAAAGGCCAGTTGATGGCGGTATTTGGCGATGGCGCTGTTCGTTTCGATCTTGAGCGCCCCCATCGTGATGTCCTGCGTGGTTTTGGGTGTCACGGTGATGAGATACTCGCGGCCTTCCTTCAGCTCTTTCCATTCAAAGCTCACATTCTCACGCGTGGGGGTGATTTGGACGATTTTCATCGGTTCATCGCCAGTGAACTGAACCAGGCAGGATTTCGGACCGGCCTCGTCGCCGATGAACCATTGCAGAGTCTTCGGCTTGATGTCCACGACGGCAGGAACGTCGAGAATGAAGTGAATCTGCCATTCGGGCTGCTTTGGGTCATCGGTGGTGGCAATGACGAATTTTTCATGCCGGCCGACGAAGGTGGAGACTTTGAAGATCGCCGTGCCGGTGCCTTCCTCGCCGGGTCTGTACTCGGCCTTGTCGAGTTCGGCGCTGAGGCAGGAGCAGGCGCTTTCGAGTCCGAGGATCTTGACCGTTTTGTCGCCGCTGTTGCGGAATTTGAAGGTGGTCTCGACCTCCTCGTCCTCCGGCTTCGGTTTCAACTCAATCGCCGGCACGCCGAGAGTGAGTTCGGCATGAGCAATGGCGCTGCTGGCAAGCGCAAGGAGGATGAGGCGGAAGGCTGGCATGCGGAAACATAGCACATCATGCCCGGGGGTGCGCAAGCGTGTTGACGTGATGAGGCATCCGCGCACTCTGCCCTTCTATGCGATTCGCGATCTGCAACGAGACCTACCAGAACTGGACCTTTGAGAAAATGTGCGAGGATGCGGCCGCGGCCGGTTACCACGCCATCGAGCTGGCCCCCTTCACGCTCAAAGACGATCCGCGTGAGCTGACGGTGGAGGAGGCGCTGACGCTTTGCGCGAAGGCGAAATCGTTCGGGCTGGAAATCCTCGGCTTGCACTGGCTGCTGACGAAACCCACCTGGTTTCACATCACCTCGCCTGACGCGCTCCAGCGCAAGGAGACGGTGAAGTTTGGCAGGCATCTGGCGCAGTTCTGCGGTGCCACTGGCGGCAGAATCATGGTCTGGGGCAGTCCCAAAGCACGCACCACGCTGCCAGAGTGGAATTACGAGGATGCTTTCAAACGCGCGGCGGATTGTGTGCGCGAAGTGGCCGAAGAATGCGGCAAATACGGCGTGGTGATCGCCATGGAGCCGCTGGGACGCAAGGAAACGAACTTTTTGAACACGGCGGAGGAAACCATCCGCCTGTGCAAGCTGGTGGATCATCCGTCCTGCAAGCTGCACCTCGACGTGAAGGCGATGAGCGACGAATCGAAGCCGATTCCGGACATCATCCGCGACAGCAAGGAGTGGACCGTGCATTTCCACACGAACGATCCGAACCTGCGCGGCCCCGGACAAGGCGAGGTGAAGTACGAACCCATCATCGCGGCGCTGCGCGAGACGAACTATGAGGGCTACCTGTCTGTGGAGGTGTTTGATTACACACCGGACGCGCCGACCATCGCTCGGCAGAGCATTGCGTATTTGAAACAGGTGATGGGGCTGTAAGGCTCCACCGCGTCTGTTTGCCGTCTATGGAGCCACTGGAGCCGCGCCGGGAGCGGCGGTGCGGTAAGGATCGGTGCCGAGCACGACTTCAGAGGCGGGCGGGATGGCAGGGACGCGGACTTCATCCTCCACAGGCAAAGCGCGAAGAGGGACGGCGAGGAGTTTGGGGGAGCTTGCTTTGGCGTCCCAGCCCTTGGGCTGACCGGCAGTGACCATCTCAAAGACAGCGGCCCAGAGAGGAAGCGCGGCGCTGGCGGCGGTGGCCTTGGGGCCGAGGGGTATGTCTGTGTCGTGGCCGATCCAGACGAGGCAGGTGAGGACGCGGTCTGAGCCGATGAACCACGCGTCGGTGCGGTCGTAGGTGATGCCACCGAAGCCCGCGATGCTTTTTTGCGCGAGTTTGTTCTCAACCAGAGGCTTGCGATATTCAGGCCGCATCATGCCTGAGATCATGGTGTTGCGAACATGGTACGCGGCGGCAGGCGTGAAGACTTCTTCGCTGCGTGGAGAAGATGATGCCAGCAGTGAGTGAGGCTGCGCGCACGGACGACCGTCGTTGGCGATGGCAGTGAAGGCACGGGCGAACTCAATGAGACGTGCGTTGCTCAGGCCGAGGGTGAAGGCAGCCTCGGTACGCAGGGGAGTGGTGAAGCCGCAGCGGACGAGGGCGGCGCGGAGGGGATCAAGGCCGACTTGATAACCGAGACGAACGGTGGCGGCGGTGCGGCTCTCAAGGAGAGCCTGCATGGGTGTGATGGTGCCGCCGGTGTAAGTGACCGGCTCGCCATCAGCCCCCCACTCGCCGAGGGTGCCCACGAGACCGCCGATCATGGCCTGCTTGTTGTCGAGGGGGCCGTCGATCATGGGCAAATCAGTGACATCCGGCTGCAAGGTGAGCGCGGTGGCATAGACGAGCGGCAGCAGGGCAGTGCCGGGAGGCCGGACGCCCTCAAGCGCACGATTGAAGGGGCTGGTGGTGAAGTCGCGACCGCCTTGCATGGCGAGGATGGAGCCGGAGCGGTTGTCCAGCACGATCACGGCTCCTTGCAGCCCGTTTTTGTCCTTGGGCGAGAGCTTGTCCAGATGCTGGCGCATCATGTCATCAAGACGCCGCTGCCAGTCAAGACGCAGGGTCATCGACATGGATGGCGGCGTGCCGGGTTTGAGGCCCATGCGCTGAAATTCCGCCCGGGCGGCGGCGAGCATGTAACCGGTGCGCACACGGGTCTTGTCATACCTGACGGTAACAGGCTGATCCTGGGCAGCCGAGGCCTCCGCCTCAGTGATGGCCCCAGTTTCCACCATACGCTTCAGCGTGAGGTCACGCTTTTGACGAGCCAGTTTCGGCTGGGTGATGGGCGAGAAGGCCACGGGTGCCTTGATGATGCCGGCCAGCGTGGCGGACTCGACGAGCGTGATGTCGCGCACGTCTTTGCCAAAGTAGCAGCGCGCAGCGGCTCCCACGCCGCTGCAGCCGTGGCCGAGGTAGATGCGGTTCAGGTAGTCCGTGAGGATTTGATCCTTGGTGCGTTCGCGCTCGATGCGCATGGAGAGAAAAATTTCCGTCAGCTTCCGCTCATAAGTCCGCCCCTGAAGACCGAAGGCATTGCGCGCGAGCTGCTGGGTGATGGTGCTGCCGCCCTGCCGGATGCCCTGCGAGGTGAAGTTCGCCACCGCAGCCCGAGTGAGCCCGACGACATCGAATCCGGGATGAGAATAAAAGCGGGCGTCTTCCGTGGCGAGGACGGCCTGGATCAGATGCGGGGGCACATTCTGAAGCGTGACCGGCTCGCGCTCGATGTCACTGGCGCTGCCGATGAGCTCGCCCCTGACATCCACGATGAGGGTCTCATTCTGACCACGCATGAGCGCCTCCATGTCGTAGGTGGCGGCGATGCCGGCATAGTGCCGCCAGACGAAGCCCAGAGTCACCAGACCGATGAAAAGCACGATGGCGCAGGCTCCACCGACGCGGCGCAGCCAGGTGGGAAGCCGCCGCCAGCGTTCGCGAAGCTTGTGGAGAAAGAGTTTCATGGTGAGTCAACGAAAGAGACGTGAGAAAAAGCCCCCACGCTCCGGTGGAGGCGGCGGCGGTGCGCCGTACATGAAGGCAGGCGTCAAAGGCGCGGTGAGTGGATCTGTTTCTTCGATGACTGTGGCCTTCTCATAACTCACGCCATGGATGGCAGGCCGCTCTTGGATGTCGCGCAAGACCTTCGCGATGATCGGTGCCGCCGTGCCGCCGCCTGAGAGACCACCCTGGCCTGCATTTCCCTCAATGGTGACGGTGAAGGCCAGAGGCGGGTTGGTGCCCACATAGCCGGAGAACCAGACGACGTTGGCCTTCTCCCCGCGCAGCACCCATTGAGCGGTGCCGGTTTTTCCGTGCACGGGCACGTTTTTCAAGCGTGCCGCCTTGCCGGTGCCTTTCGCATGATTGACCACGCCGAACATCGCGTGCCGAACTGTTTCGAGATCCACATCGCTCACGGGTATGAGAGCTTCACGCGCCGGACTGGTCACATCGCCGACCTGACCGGACTGGGATTGAGTCTGCATCACCAATCGCGGACGTGGACGACAGGCGCCGTTGGCGATAGTGGCCATCGCCATCGCCATTTGCAGCGGTGAGGCTTCCGTGACGCCCTGGCCGATGGACAGGTTCGCGAGATCGTGATTCGAGGGCGCACGCCTCGGCAGCGAGCCTGCGGAGGCTTTGAGAGGCAGCACGGGTGCCTGACCGAAGCCGAACTCATGCGCCATGTAGAGAATCGGCATGTCCCGCGTCACCATGGCGGACTGATAGAAGTACGTGTTGCAGGAGCGGATGATGGCGGCGCGCGCATTGAACCAGCCGCTGTCATCCTTGGACCAGTTGTCGAACTCGCGCCCGTCGATCATGAGCGTGGGGCCGCATTCAAACTCGCGAAAGGCGTCCACCGTCGCAGCACGCATTCCGGCCATGACGACGATGGGTTTGAAGACCGAACCCGGAGGATAACTGCCCTGCACGGCGCGATCAAAGAGCGGGCCGTCGATGTTTTGCGTGAGCGCGGCGAAGTCGCTGCTGGAAATGCCACGCGCAAAAGCATTGGGATCAAAGCGTGGATTGCTCGCCATCGCGCGGATGTCGCCGGTGAAGGCATCCACGATGACGATCGCTCCGCGCTTGCCCGATTTGTCGAGGGCACTCTCGGCGACACGCTGCGTGTCGAGATTCAACGTGGTGACGACATCACGCCCGCCCTCAGGCGCGACGAAGACCTGCTCATACGCGACGGTGCCCGCATCGGACATCATGACGCACAGCGTGCCGTCGGTGCCGGTGAGCTGTTTGTTAAAGGCCGCCTCCAGTCCTGCTGCCCCGCCCGTGCGCTGCCAGAGTGGCTCACCACGCAAGATGGGACCGGCGGGCGGAGCGCCTTCCGATGAGACATAACCCAGGAGATGCGCCGCCATGTCTCCCTGCGGGTAATGCCGCGCATACTCCGTGCGCACATTGGCATGCGGGTGTTTTTTTGCGTCAATGACCGCCTCCTGGGGCAGCGCGTCACTCACTGTCACGGGCAGTTCGCGACGGTCTTCAAAATGACGTTTTAACTGATCTGCAGTCGGCATGCGGGCCGCAGGCACATCCTTGCTGAGTTCGGCGAGGGTTTTCTCCAGCCAGGCGGTGTAAATCTCCAGCGTGCTTCGTTGCGCGGCCGGCACGGTCAGTTGCAAGCGGCGCACGGTGGTGTTTTGCGCCAGCGGGCGTCCTTTGCGATCCAGGATTTGTCCCCGTGGAGCGGGCACCGCAAAATAGAAGGGCTTCACATCCGAGCGCGAGCCGGTGCCCGGCACAAACCCCGCGACCGGAGCCTCCTGTCCGTGTGAGAGTGATGACGCCGCCAGCGTGCCGCCAGCAGCCAGCGCGTAGAGAAACAGGCGGAGAGTGCGCCTGTGTGGGTGGGTTTCGTTTTTGAGCCTGAAGTCAGCGACTGCGACCATGAACCATCCATAAGCCTCTCTCCGCGCATCACAAGCCCGGCCACCTGCAAACAAAAGCGGGATGACCTTTCGGCCATCCCGCGATTTGAACTTAGATCAGCGGCTGTGATTAGGCTGCATCCTTCGGTTTGTCAGGAGCAGGAGCCTTGGGTGCATCTCCCTCGGTCGGCGGACGGCGGAAGCCACCTTCGCCACCACCAGGAGGGCCGCCTTCACTGCCGGGGCGACGGAATCCGCCGCCTTGACCGGGTTGTCCAGGCTGGCCGGGCTGACCACCACGACTGCGCATCATCTCGCGCATCTTCTCAGTGGCCTTGATGTATTCTTCTTCAGAGACGCTGCCATTGCCGTCGGCATCCATGCGCTTGAAGGTTTCTTTGGGATCACCAAACATGCCCATGCTGGGACGCCCGCCTTCGGGTCCGCCAGGGCCGCCAGGACGTCCTGCGCCTTCAGGAGAACCGCGTGGACGCTCCCCTTCAGGAGATCCTTTCGGCTTGTCGCCCTCACCGCCTGGGGGGCGACGGAAGCCGCCTTCACCGCCAGGAGAACCACCTGGAGGGCCGCCTTCTGGACGGCGCATTCCCTGGCCCTGGCCTTCAGCACCACGACGCATCATTTGGGAGATCTTGCCAATCTCGTCCTGATCGACGAAGCCGTCGCTGTTGGCATCCATTTTGGAGAAGCGTTCCTCGCTCTCCTTGCGGCCCATGCCGGCGAATTCTTCCTTGCTGATCTTGCCATCGCCATCGGCGTCAGCGCGTTTGATGAATTCGGCGAGACGCGCTCCAGGATCGCCGCCTCCTTGTTGTGGACCGCCGGGAGGCCTGCCGGGTTGACCGCCTTCAGGAGGCGGACCTTTGCGTTCGCCTTCCTGAGCGCTGGCAAAGCAGGTCAGGCACAGGATTCCGAGGCCGTAGATGAGTGTTTTTTTGAGTTTCATGTCGTGAGTGCGATTGGTTGTTTGAAGCACGACGGCTCAAACAAACGCCTCACGAGTTGGTTGCGGGCCGCGTGAAAAAAATCACGCCAACTCGGCCAGCAACGCCTGGTTCAAACGCACGCCAGCCTCGAAATTCGCGATGGGGAAGTTCTCATTCGGCGCATGCGCCTGACAATCCGGCAGAGCGAGACCGAGCAGCAGTGTGTCGGCATGCAGCACATCCTTGAATGCCTGCACGATGGGAATGCTGCCGCCTTCGCGAATAAGCGCGATCTTGTCGCCAAAGACCTTCTTCAGCGCGCGCTGCGCCGCCGTGCCGAGCGTGGAATGCGGGTCCATCAGATACGGCATGCCGGTGTGGCCCGGCTTGATCTCAAGCCGCACGCCTTGGGGCAAATGCTTGCGCAAATGCGCCTCCGCACGCTTCAAAACAACATCGGGATTTTGATCCGGCACGAGGCGGAAGGACAGCTTCACAAAGGCTTCGCGACCAATCACCGTCTTCGAGCCTTCGCCCTGATAACCGCCGCCGATGCCGTTTACTTCGGCGGTAGGCCGCGCCCAGCGGCGTTCTCGCTCGGTGTAACCAGGTTCGCCAAAAAGCGCGGGAGATCCGGTGAGTTCGAGCATTTCGGCATCCCCATCTCCCAGCGCGGCCCAGGCCGTGCGCTCCCAATCCGCGATGTCACGCACTCCGTCGTAGAAGCCGTCAATCTGCACCCGTCCATCGGCGTCATGCAGCGTGGCTGTCAAACGTGCGACCGCCGTGACCGGATTCGCGATGGCACCGCCGAAAATGCCGCTGTGCAGGTCAATCGCCGGCCCATGCACCTTGGCCTCCATGCAGGCGATGCCGCGCAATCCATAAGTGAAGGTGCCGACACCCGGTGCGACCATGCCGGTGTCCGAAATCGCCACCACATCGCACTTCAACTCGTCGCGATGCTGTTCGAGAAACGGCTTCAAGTTCGGGCTGCCGATTTCCTCCTCGCCTTCAAACAGCAACGTCAAATTCACCGGCAGATCGGCATGCTTCGCCAGCGTTTCGGCCAATCCCTGCATGTGCGCCATGAGCTGGCCTTTGTTGTCCGTGGCACCACGGCAAAAAATTCGACCATCACGGATCGTCGGCTCGAACGCGGGCGTTTTCCACTCTCCTAGCGGCTCCGCAGGCTGCACATCGTAATGCGCATACAGCAGCACCGTGCGACGACCGGCAATGTGCTTATTTTTCGCCAGCAGCACCGGATGGCCGGGCGTCTCATGCAACTCACCCGTCAGACCCATCTCACGCACTTTGCCCAGCAGCCACTCGGCGCAGGCCCGCACATCAGCATTGCGTGTCGAGTCAGTGGAAACAGAAGGAAAACGCAGGCAGGTGAGAAGATGGTCGAGTCCGGGTGGGTTCATCCACCAGACTAAAGCGTGGAACCTCCACGCTCAAGCCGTGCGCTGCATTTTGATCAATGCTTCACCTCGCCCTCCGGCCCGTGCGTCGGTGGGTGGAAGAACAACGCCAGCAGCACGATGCCGGCCAGTGCCATGCCCGAGGGCACGAGGAAGAGCTGTTTGTAGTCCACGACGCCATCGGTCGTGTAAAGATCACGCACATAGGGGAAGAGCTTGCTGGCCACCACCATGCCCACACCGAGAATCAACAGGTTAAACAGGCCCTGGGCGCTGGAGCGGATGTCCTTCGGGAACACCGCATCGACGAAAATGTACACCGTCACAAAGAAGAACGCGTAGCAGATGCCGTGCAGGACCTGGACCGCGATGATGAGCCACTGGTTCTCCGGCGTGCCGAAGAAGGCGAAGATGCCGAAGCGCGCCGCGTGGCCGACGATGCCGAGGATCAGGGTGGTCTTCCAGCCGAGTTTCTTGAGCACCGTGCCGAGAATGAGCATCGTCACGATCTCCGCCACCTGACCGATGCTGCTGACCACCATGCTCATGTTCGCCGAGATGCCGACTCTTTGCAGGAAGCCGTCGATCACCACGAAGTAACCGTTGTGAATGGTCGAGTCGATGAACGTCACGATGAACAGCACCAGCACGAAGGGATTTTTTAGCAGCTTCAGCGCCTTGAGCCAGGCCACCTTGTCTTCCTCCGCCACCGCTTTGCGCGGCGGTGTGTGTGGCAGCGTCAGGCTGAAAGCCGCCAGCACGAACGAAATGATGCCCGCCACGATGAACACCCATTTGGTTTCATCCACGCCAGCTTTCTCACTGAGCAGGAAGATGAACGGCCAGCTCACGACGATCCAGCCGATGGTGCCGCCCATGCGAACGAAACCGAAGTCCTTGGCCGGATCTTTGAGATTGGCGAAAGCCAGCGAGTTCGTCACCGAGATCGTCGGCACGTAGAGCAGGCAGTAAGTCACGAAACAGGCGAAGAACGGCCAGAACTCGGTCTGAAACGCCGTCGCCACCAGCGCAATGCCGCCCACGACGTGACTGAAGGCCAGAAAACGCTCGGCGGAAAAATTGCGGTCGGCGAACTGGTTGCTGAAGAAGATGCCCACGATCGACGCGATGCCAAACGCACTGCCCACCAGCCACTGCTGATCCTGGTTAAAGCCCAGCATGCCCATGTACGAGAAGATTTTGATCTGCCACGCCCCCCAGATGGCGATTTCGAGAATCATCATGATGAACAGCTTGATCTTGATGGACGATTGGGCGGCGGTGTCGGTCATAAGTGGCCGCGAGGCTAGGAAGTAGGCCTCCTTTTGGCAAGGACAAAAGCCACGGAGCGCGGACGCCCTCGTCCGCAGTTTGCAATCGTTGACGATGGCTGAAGGGCGCTGTGCGCCGTTGACGGTGATTTCCCTGAAATCTTTGAACCTCAAACTTTGAACCTTGAACGTCAAAGCGCGAACCGCGCTTGAGCGCGGCAAAAGCCGGTGATAAGGGCAGGCATGGTCCGCAAAATCGTTCGCTATCCCGACCCCGTGCTCCGTGCCAAATGCCGCAACGTGGGCGAAATCACGCCCGAAATCCGCACCCTGGCCGCTGACATGCTCGAAACCATGCGGGAGGCCAACGGCGTCGGTCTGGCGGCGCCTCAGGTCGCCGTGGACCTGCAATTGGCGGTCATCGACGTCTCGCACAATCCCGACTGCCTCACCTTCATGAAGGTCAACGGCGAGAAAGTCGAGATGGTGAAGCACATGCCCATCGTTTTGATGAATCCGCAGCTCGAACTCGGCAGCGACAAGGAAATCGGCGAAGAGGGCTGCCTCAGTTTCCCCCGCCTGCGCGGAGACATCCGCCGCTCCAGCAAGATCAAGGTCAGCTACACCGACCTCGACGGAAAAACCGTCACCGTCGAGACCGACGGGCTGCTGGCCCGCGCCTTCCAGCACGAGATCGATCACCTCAACGGCATCCTCTTCATCGACCGCCTCAACGCCGTCGCCAAAGTCAGCATCAAGCGCAAACTCGCCCGGCTGATGGAGGAATGGGAAGAGGACGATTGATTCCCTCCCGCCACCGCCTCCTCGTCATTCGTCGTCTAGTCTCCCAGTTTGAGGCATACTACCTCTCCCGCATTGCTGCGGCATAGCAGGCGATGCCGTGACAGCACGGGCAGCACCCAGCACTTGCCTTCGAGCACTGGCGCATGCGCCAGCACCTTGATGCCGGTGTCGGAAGGCTGGCAGAGCTGCAGTTCGCCTGCGGTGCTCAGCACGAGGAGATGCCCGTCGCTGAAGATCGCCGTGCCTTTGGCCACTTCAGCCGATTCCCACAACGCCTTGCCCGTCGTGAGATCGAGGCAGCGCAGATCATTCACGCCCCGCTTCGAATCGTTGAAGATCATCAGCGCGCTCTTGCCCCACGGCACGCCGGAGTTGTACAGCAGGCCAAGATCGCGCACATTCCATGCAGCGGTCAGTGAGGTGCCGTCAAACCGCAGTCCGGTGGAGCCGTCGTTGCCAGTGTGGGAGATGAAGATCGTGCCGTCGGTTCCGATGGCCGGTGTGGCGCAGTTGCAGAAGTCGTTCGTTGTCGTCGCGTAGCTGGCGATTTCCTTCCCATCCTGCGGATCGAGAACGGCGAGTTCGCGGCCCTTGAACATGACGAGCCGCTCTTTTCCACCCAGCACTGCCATCACCGGTGTCGCATAGCCCGCTTCACCGGTGCCCTTCGCCCACAACGTCCCGCCAGTGGCCGCGTTGAGACACACCGTCGATCCCGCCTCGCCACCGACATCGAGAAACAACTTTCCTTTCCACAGCAGCGGGCTGCCTGCGTAGCCATAGACCGGCCGCTTGCCGTAAAAATCCTTCAGCAGGCTTTTCTGCCACACCACCTTCCCCGTCGTCGCTTCCCGGCAAAACACATCGCCCTCGCGGCTCACGGTGAAGACACGCCCCTCACCGACGCACGGTGTCGTGCTCGGTCCACCCGGCACGATGGGCATCACATGCGCCGCGCTCTTGCACGGATAATCATGCCGCCACAGCACCTTTCCGGTCGGCAGATCGAAGCACCAGATCGTGTCCTGGTTCTCGCCATCATTGCCAGCCGTGAAGACGCGCCCGTCCACCACCGCGAACGACGCCATGCCCGCACCCACCTGCGCCCGCCATGCCACCTTCGGTCCCTCCGCCGGCCACGCTTTGAGCCAGCCGGTTTCCGCCGTCGTGTTATTTCGCGCGGGTCCGTGGAACTGCGGCCAGTCCTCAGCGACAGCCTGACCACTCATCAGCGCCATCAAGATCAAGGTGGGCAGCGTGTGCTTCATGCTTGGCGTGGTTTCAAAGTTCAAGGTTCAGCGTTCAATGTTCACGGTTCTCACTTCCCCGCTTCCACCGTCACGATCTCCACATCATCCATCGGCTTGCCACCGCTCGTGCCGCCGATCGCCATCAGGTGCGTGTCATTCAGCGCAATCAGTTGATGAAAGTAGCGCGACTTCGCCAGCTTGCCGCACTCGGTCCACGCCTTCGCGTCCACACCGATGCGATACACCTTCCCGCCCTCGGGGCTCACATAGAGGCTGCCGCCCGCCACAACGGCCGCGCAGCCAAACGCCTTCGCCCGTTCCTTTTCTCCCACCGGCGGTGCGCTTTGCCACTGCTGCGTCGCCGGATCATAGATGTCCACCACCGAGGAAAGTTCGTTGTCCTCCGTCATCCCGCCGATGCACCAGAGCTTGCCGGCAAACACCACCGCCGCCAGTGCGCGGCGCGTCCACGGCTGCGGCAGTGTCTTCCAACCGCTCTCCGGCTTCGTCAAATCCAGCACCACCATCGTGTCATGCCACTTCTTCGTCTTCGGCACATCCGGCTTCGGTTCCTCCTTCGGCACGCCGACCTTCAGCGGCCAGCCGCCCACCGCGTAGAGTTGATCGCCGATCACCGCCAGCGCATGACTCGACCGCGGCTCAGACAGCGGCGGCAGTTTCGTCCAGGACTTCGTCGTCGGATCAAACAGCGCCGCATGATCCAGCGACATCAGCTTCTGCTCCGCCCCCGGCGCATTCTGCGGCTGCATCCCGCCCGCGAGGATGAGCTTGTCCTGCCACGCCACGATCCCGGGACTCTGCACCGGCACATCGCCCGGCAGCACTTCCCATGCGTCCTGCTTCGTCAGTGACAAGCGCCACAACGCCCCGCTCACCGTCGCCGTCGAATACTCATGCGCCTTCCCCGCATGCCCGCCATAGACATAGACGGCCTCCGCACACACCGCCGCACCAAAACTCGTCACCGCCTTCGGCAGCGACGGCGGCTCCGCACGCAGCACGGATGAAGGTAGCAACGACAGGATCCACAGCAGAACAAAATTCCAGCTCATGGCTCCGAGTATCACCAGCCGCCCGCCCGCCGACAAGAACGATTCAGGGAAAACCGGAGCAGGAATGCCACAGTCAGGAACCGCAGGCCAATGCGGTGACTCAGCTTCCAACGTCCGGCCAGATAACGGCCTTGCCAAGGTTTTTCAGAGTGCCGGCGATGTTGCCGGTGAAATCCTTGGCATACTTCGCGGCTTCCATGAGGCCTGCGGCGGAAACATCATACCACGGGCGTTCAGGCGGTGTGCTCGTCACCGCTTTGATGGCGAGTTCGAGATTGCTGGAAGCCTTGGTTTGCTTGTCTTCCGGCAGCTTGGTGATGAGGTCACGCGCATCGCGTTGCAGTTGCTCCAGCAAGTCCTTCGTGGGGCCAGAGGCTTGCTGCTGGATCATGTTGATGCAGTTCGTGAGCGTTTGGCCGACTTGGGCGTTGGTCACGTTGCCGCCGATGTGGATGCTGTGGTCGTCGTTCATATGGTAATGGATGTGCTGGTCACCGCCGAATCTTTGCTTCATCCGCGATGCTGCACGGCGGCGCTCCCACGGTGGCTCGACTCCGTTGAGCAACTCGCCGATGGGCACTTTGACGCGTTGTTCGTTGATGGTGACTGTGAAGGTGGTTTCACCGAGACGCTCGTCCTGCACGGCGTCGTCGTAGTTCACCAGCACGTCGGGCCGACCGGGCACGGCGACGCGTTCTTGCGGGCACAGGCCTTCGATGCGGCCATGAATGGCCTGGAAATGCTGGCGGCAGATTTTCAAAAGGCTGCGGCGGTCGGTGGCATGGTTGCCACGCAGCCAGAGGGTGATGGTGTTGGCGTCGTAGTCGGCCTGCACACGGGCTTCGGCACCTTCGTAGGCCAGTTCCACGCCACTACGCCATCTGAGACGGTTCTGGCTGAGTTCGTGCGTGCGGGTGGTGAAGCGTGGCAGCACGCCATGGGGCAGCACGGGATAGTTGTACTGAAACACCACGCACCCGGAAGGCTCCCAGTCACCCAGCGGCGGGGTTTTGTCCTCCAGCAGCTCTGGCACCAGCACGGGATCGCCGTCTTGATCGACGGGGAAACAGAGATTGAACTTCGCCATCAAGTCCAGGACGTAGCGGACATGCAGGGGCTTTGGCCAGCGGTCCTTCGGCAGCAGCTCACGCAATTTGCGCAGGGTGAGCAGGCCATGCTTCTTTTCCCGCAGGGCTTCATCCGTCACCACGCGGTAGATGCCATCCGTGGCCCAGGCGGGGTTGAGCACGGAGAGTTCCGCCATGCGCACGTCATCCGGGAAGCTAACGACGGTGCCCAGATCGGCCAGGCGGCGCAGCAGCTTTTGCTGGGCCTCTTCGTCAGTGATGCCGTGCTCCTGGCAAAGCTGTTCATAGTCGCTTTGGGAGAGGTAGTCGTCGCCATGCTCCTTCATCTGGCCCAGGCGAGTTTTGAGGTCCCAGCACTTCACCGGGAAGCGCTCTTCCGCCTTGAGCATGCGCTGCGCCTCATGAAGGATGGCCGCACGCAGCGGTTCGATGGTTTTCGCGGTGCCGCAGTCGGTGCGGAAGAAGTGCTCCAGGCTCACGCCATACTTCTGCGACAGCATTTCGGTATCGATGCTGAAGGGGTGGTTTTTTTGGCGATTCATCACCACCAGCACAGGCGAGTCACCGCCAAAGGCGCGGACCATCTTCAGCCAGTATTCCGCATCCTGCCGCCCCCGGTCATGGCGGCCATCCACCATCACCACATAGAGGCTGCGGTAGGTGAGAAAGAACTGATGCGTGCCATGCATGATCTCCTGCCCGCCAAAGTCCCAGAGCAGCAGCTCCGCCGGTCCGTCCTTCAGCTTAACCTCCCAGTTGCTGATGGCGATGCCATCCGTGCGTTTCCGGTTCTTCACGAACTTCTTCTTCTGCAACACATCCACCATTGAGGACTTCCCCACCTCACCACGGCCCACCAGGATGACCTTCACCTCGCGTAAGGCTCTCCCGTCCTTGCCCGTTGAGGAAAAGTAGTAGTCGAGGATGTCGGTGGGCTTGGCTGGATGAATCGCTTTATGGTCGATAGCGCCTGGTCGTGGCCCAAGAACTATGGGTGGGATTCCAAGCTTAGGATTGTCATGAAGGTGGATTTCTTTCAGAGCACAGAGCTTGATGATCGCCGACGGCAACGTGCTCAGTTGGTTGCTCCCCAGGTAAAGCAAAGTGAGCGAAGTGAGCTTGGTAATCTCCGGCGGCAGCGTGCTCAGTTGGTTGCCCGAGAGGTAAAGCGAGGTGAGTGCGGTGAGCTTGGTAATCTCCGGCGGCAACGTGCTCAGTTGGTTGCTCCCCAGGTAAAGCAAAGTGAGCGAAGTGAGCTTGGTAATCTCCGGCGGCAACTTGCTGAGTTGGTTGATATTGAGGGCAAGGTCGGTGAGCGCAGTGAGCTGGCCGATCTCCGGTGGCAGCGTGCTCAGTTGGTTGTCCGAGAGGTTAAGCGAGGTGAGCGAGGTGAGCAGGCCAATCTCCGGCGGTAGCGTGCTCAGTCGGTTGTCCCAGATGGAAAGCCAGGTGAGCGAGGTGAGCAGGCCGATCTCCGGCGGCAGCGTGCTCAGTCTGTTGTGCGCGAGTTGAAGTGAGGTGAGCGCGGTAAGCTTTCCGATCTCGGGCGGCAGCGTGCTCAATCGGTTGCGCTGTAGGTGAAGCGCGGTGAGATCGGTGAGCTGGCCGATTTCTGGTGGCAGCACGGCGAGTCCCAGTTGGTTTAAATCGAGCCTACTCCCCGCCTTGCCTTTCTGGCGGCATGCCTCGATCCGCCGCAAAGCTTCAGCATAGGCGGCTTGTTCTTTGGACGGATCGGGCATGTGCGGGTGGCAGTGTTTAAGGTGATGGATGACTTAGCGATTTACTCTGCCGTGAAGGTGGCCGTGTGAGTGAATGGAGTGAAGAGATCGAGGAAGAACTCGTCGGTGACGAGCATCGTAGCAATCAAAGCGGGAGACGCAGGCGAAGGCAAGACGGCAGAGCGAAGGCGGCGGAGAAAAGACACGGAGACTGGGAGATTTGGAGAAAGGGTGGCAGAGGAACAGGAGGGAGACATGGATGCGCCATGGCGTGGTTTTCCTTTTCGCGGCGTTTCGGAGCTGCCACGCATGAACACGACCGCCCAACGGACGCTTTTTGAGCGAGTGATTGATTTTAGCCAGTTGCGTGCGGCCCGCCGCATGGAACCATGCGCACTACCGGAAGAACCACGCGCAGATTCCGGCTGCTGCGAAGCCGCGTAGCAAACCGGGGACTACCAAACATGTGCTGGGGACGCGGAGGTCAGAGAGGTGATCAATGGGGACAGGATGTCCCCGCTCCTTGGGGAGGGCTGGCTTCAAGTCTTGACCCTTTCCAGCCTAACCTTTCGGCCAAGCGCCCTGGCGGCGCGGGAGGAGGACGCCCAGAGTGAAGCTGAAATTCTCAGAATCGAGCAGGCGGTCAAGCTGGGCATGTGAGGGCACGTTCCGGTTTCAAAAACCGTGGGTCGATTCAATCCGCTTATTTGGGGGCTTTTCGTGCCTACCCCTGCTTTTTCGATGAATTTCACCGAATGGCGCTGGAAGCCTTGATTTTTAGGGTATTCCAGCGGTTTGAGAGTGGAGCCAACAGTCGGAATTGAACCGACGACCGGCGGTTTACAAAACCGCTGCTCTACCGCTGAGCTATGTTGGCATTCTGAAGGGCCGCGATAGTACACGCCCGGCGAGATTCGGCAAATGGATTTCCGTGGAGGAAAAGCGCACATCGTACTTTGAACATAGAACTCCGAACCTCTAACGTCTCACCTCTGACCTCTCACTCCCGCCTTCCATCCCATGCTCCGTTTCACCTTCCTCGGCTTCCCCATCATGATCCACTGGATGTTCTGGCTGAACACCTCGCTGATGGGGGGCGCGCTGAATGCGAGCTCGCCGGAGCAGTTGCGCGGGCTGCTCGGCTGGGTGGCGGCGGTGTTTGTCTCCATCCTGATCCATGAGCTGGGGCATGCGCTGACCATGCGAAATTGCGGCGACCGGCGCGTGGGGATCGTGCTCTATGCCTTCGGCGGACTGGCGCAAGGCAGCCGGGGGCTGACACGTCAGGAGGATCTGATGGTGAGCGCGGCGGGGCCGGTCTTGCAGATTTTGGTCGGACTGGCCGTGGGCTGGGCGATGACGCTTTGGCGTATCCCCTCTCCCTGGCTACGGGAGACGCTGGATGGCTTCACGGTGGTGAGCATTTTCTGGGCGCTGCTGAATCTCGTGCCGGTCATTCCACTCGACGGCGGGCGGCTATGCCAGGCTTTGCTGGGCGCTGGCAAGCTGCGGCAGGCGCTGGTCATCAGCATCGTGAGCGCGGCGGTGCTGGCAGTGCTGTCCTTCGAGGATTCTCTCTGGCTTGGTCTCCAAAACCGCGTGCTCGGCCTGCTGGACATCCGCGCCCAGACTCGCGTGGGCGGTGGCATCTTCACGCTGATCATTTTCGGCATGCTGGCCTGGAACAACTGGAAGCAACTGCGCCATGAGCCGCAAATTCCGTGGATGAACGCACGATGAGGGTGCATGGGATCGTTTTTGACCCGCATGCGCATTTTCTGGCCTCTTTTTATCCTTCTCATCGCGACGAGCGGCCTCGTGGCCCAGACCCCGAAGCCGGAGTTGATCTCCCCGCAGGTCAAGGCGGCGGTGGAAAAGGCCGTGGGCTGGCTGATCCGCCAGCAGAAAGCCTCCGGCCACATCGTGGATGAAAAATCCGACTCGAAACCGAAGCGCGGCGACCTGCCCTCCCACAGTGCGGCGATGACCTCGCTCGCGCTCATGGGCCTGGCTTCCGTCGGCCACATGCCGGACGATCCGACCCCCGAGGGCCAGGCCTGCGGCCGAGCGCTGCGTTATGTGGTGGAGGGCATCGAGCCGGATGAAAACGGCTACCTGGGCCGCAGCGACCGCTCACGCATGTACGGCCACGGCATCATCACCCTGATGCTGGCGGAGATGATCGGCCACGCGCCGGACGAGGCCACGGACAAACGCATGCAGAGCATGCTAAAGGGCGCCGTGCAGCTCATCCTGCGCTCCCAGCAGGTGCCAAAGAGCGAGGCAAACCGCGGTGGCTGGCGCTATGAGCCGAGTTCCAGCGACAGCGACATCTCCGTGAGCGTCTGGCAGGTCATGTCCCTGCGCGCAGCCAAGAACGCCGGCTTTGAGGTGCCCAAAGAAGGCATCGACAACGCCGTGGCCTACATCAAGCGCAGCTACCGGGTGGAGCGTGATTCAAACGGCAACCCGAAGAGCGACGCCGCTGCCTTCAGCTACGAGCCTTACGGCGGCAGGCAGACTTTCTCCACCACGGCGGCCGGCCTGCTCTCGCTCCAAGTCTGCGGCCAGTATGACACGCCGGAAGTCCTCGGTTCCGCCAACTGGCTGCTCAAGTTCCCCCCGGAGATCAACGAACCCTGGTTCTTCTACGGCTGCTACTACTACGCCCAGGGCATGTATCAACGCGGCGGCGACCATGCCGCGACCGCACGGCAGAAGACCGAGCAAACCCTCATCGCCGCGCAGTCACCGGATGGGAGCTGGTATCCCCGCAATGGGAACGAAAAGAGCGCCGGAGCCGTGTACGCCACCTCGCTCGCCCTGCTCAGCCTCTCGGTGCATCATCACTTCCTGCCGATTTATCAGAAGTAGGGCAAATCAGCACGATTGCTGATTTTGGAAAACCGAGTCTGACAGCAGAATGGAGACAGCAGAATGGTTAGGGAAACACTGATTTACACCGCAGAAGTCGGGAACGCCGCAGAGCACCTGAACTCAAGGCGGCTGGATTGTGGAACAGGGAGTAACTCACAGCACGCATGCTGTCCGATGGTAAAATGATGGCAGGTAAAATGATCGCTCCCATCATTCTACCCCTCATCATTTTACCCGCTCAGGGCATGTGCGTCAGGTTAAGTTTAGAATGTTTGAATTCGTGGGACGTGATCGAGAGTGTGAGGCTATGACCGCCGCAGACCAAGCTCCTGACGTGAC